>Ga0129308_1000122_pt1 | contig 134318 bp, 140 predicted proteins | sample L827metagenome_FD_94440 | JGI IMG/M metagenome (GOLD analysis project Ga0129308, IMG submission 94440) | Ring-tailed lemur group fecal microbial communities from Wisconsin, USA - L827 metagenome | ecosystem: Host-associated > Mammals > Digestive system > Large intestine > Fecal | place: USA...
GGAACAGCGGTGATTGCAACAGCGGTAATCGCAACAGCGGTAATTGGAACAGCGGTGATTGCAACAGCGGTAATCGCAACAGCGGTAATTGGAACAGCGGTGATTGCAACAGCGGTAATCGCAACAGCGGTGATTGGAACAAGACCAACTTTTCAAGTGGTTGTTTTAACACCAAAGAATCAAAGGTTTTAATGTTCAATAAACCTTCTGATTGGACTTTCAGGGATTGGTGGAATTCAGAAGCAAGGTGTCTGTTGAACAAGATTCGGCACAATGTTCTTGAATGGATTTGGTCTGATGACATGACTGATGAAGAAAAAGAACAGCATCCTGAATATGAAACAACAGGTGGTTATCTGAAAGAACTTGATGAATCTGAATGTGGTCAGATTTGGTGGGACAGCCTATCAGACCATGAAAAGGATGTCATCAAATCACTTCCAAACTTTGATTCAGAAATCTTTGAACAGGTCACAGGTGTTCACATTGAATAATTTGAAACTGTTTCAGCACCAACAGCAAGCCTTGACTGAAACAGAAGGTCAGAACAAGGTTGCATATTATCTTGACATGGGACTTGGAAAGACATTTGTTGGTGCTGAAAAAGCAATGAATTTTGGAATAGACATCTTGATTATTTGTCAGAAGTCAAAGATTAGGGATTGGATTGACCACTTCTTCACCTATTACATAGACAAGATGAAATGTGATGAAAATGGTGCATGGTGTTATGACCTGACAAAGAACTTGGATATGTTCACACATTCAAGATACAAGGTCAGAATTGGTGTAATCAATTATGAACTTGCTTGGAGAAGACCAAAGGAATTGATGAACCTTGAAAATTTCACACTGATGTTGGATGAATCATCATTGATTCAGAATATTTCTGCAAAACAGTCAAAGTTCATTCTTCAACTGCATCCTGCAAATGTGATTCTGCTTTCAGGAACACCTGTTGGTGGTAAATATGAAAATCTGTGGTCACAGCTTCACTTGCTTGGATGGAATATCACTGAAAAGATGTATAAAAACCAATATGTCAATTGGAAACAGATTGATGCAGGTGGAATCAAGCATTGGATTGTTGATAAAGATGACCCATACAAGAACATAGACAGGTTGAAGCGGAAAATGCGTGAACATGGTGCAGTGTTTATGAAGACAGAAGAAGTGTTTGACCTTCCTGAACAGATTTTTTCAAAAGTAAAAGTGGACAAGTCAAAGGAATATTCAACATTTATGAATGATTGCATTGTTTATGTTGATGACACTGAATTGGTTGGTGATACCACACTTACAAAAATGTTATATGCAAGACAGTTGTGTGGTGTTTATAACAAAGAAAAATTGTCAGCTTTCAGGGATTTGATTCAGTCCACAGAAGACAGATTGATTGTGTTCTATTCTTTCAATGCAGAATTAGTTGCATTGAAAGAAATATGCAAAGAATGTGAAAAGCCTGTTTCAGAAGTAAATGGACACATTAAAGATTTGACTGCATATGAAGAAGAATCCAACAGTGTGACATTAGTGCAATATCAAGCAGGAAGCAAAGGGTTGAACTTGCAGAAGTGCAACAGAATCATATATTTCACACTTCCGCTTTCATCAGAAGATTTTGAACAGTCAAAGAAAAGGATTCACAGGATTGGTCAAAAGCAAACATGTTTCTATTATCTGATGTTATGCAGGGGAAGCATTGAAGAAAGGGTTCTGAAAACTTTGGAAGAAAGAAAAGACTTCACAGATGAACTTTTTGAAGAATGCTGAAAAATTAAAGAAAGAAGGTAAATAAATGATTAAGTGTAAACAGTCTGAAAATGCGGAATGTGGAAAGAACATCTGTTGCTTCCACTGTGAAATGAAAGAAACCTGTGAATCAGCTTGTTCTTTGATTGATGAACTGAAAGACAGTTCTGAATGTGAAGATGCAGTTGAAGTCACAGAAGAAACAAGCCTGACTGCATTCAATTCTGATGAAAAAGCAGTTGCAATCATGAAGAAGATTGCAGATTTGGACAGGCAGAAAAAAGCCTTGGAAGCACAGGACAAGGAAATCAGGAAACAGTTGACAGATGTGATGAACATTTATGGTGTCAAGAATGTGGAAAATGACATTTTAAAAATCACATATGTTGCTGAAAGCACAAGAACCACAATTGATTCTGCAAAGCTGAAAAAAGACCATCCTGACATTGCTGAAAAGTATAGCAAGACTTCCAAGGTTAGTGCATCAGTCAGAATCAGTGTGAAGGGGTGATTCCTTGGCATCTGAAAAGAATTTTGAAAACAAGGTGAAGAAGTTCCTGAAAGATGAAGGATGTTATTTCATCAAGTATTGGGGCGGTGGTGAATTTACCAAAGCAGGTGTTCCTGATGTTCTTGCTTGTGTTCATGGTTTCTTCTTTGGAATTGAAATCAAAGCACCAAATGGAAAACCTTCACCTTTGCAACTTCACAACCTTCATCAGATTGATGAATCAGGCGGTTTTGCAGTTTTGTTATATCCAAATGAGTTTGAACTGTTTCAGAAACTTGTCAGATGCATTTCTGATGATTTGGAAGAAGGTATCACAGCGAATTATGAAATATTAAAGGAAAGGTGGTGGAAACAATGGGTGAAGTTACACAGGTAGTTTTGATTATTTGCGTGACCCTGATTATTCTTTCATGGATAAATAACAGGCATAGCAACAACAGAAAGGACAGATGATTGCATGGACAGATTTCATTTTTCAACAGCAGAATGTTTTGAAAATTGTCCTGCAAGATGGTTCTTCCGATATGGTGAGAGATTGGAAACATTGGAATCTGATGACCCTGCAAATGCATTGAAAATTGGAACTGCACTTCATAGGGGTGTGGAAACAGATGTGGAAACAGCATTACATGAATATTTTATGTCATATCCTGTTATCACAGATGACCATATAAATGAAGCAATAAAACTTCAACATTGGATTCCAAAAGTTAAAGAAGTTATTCCTGATGGACTTCATGAAGTACAGATGCAGTCAGATTGGTATGAAGGAACAATGGATTTGCTTGTTCCATGTACCAAACATGATGCAGAACTTCCACATGGTCAGTTTGATTTGTATGACTTCAAATATTCCAATAATCAACAGCACTATATGGAATCAAGACAACTGCATGTTTACAAGTATTTTTGCGAACAAATCACAGGAAGAAGAATAAGAAATTTGTTCTTTGTGTTTGTTCCAAAGGTCAACATCAAGCAGAAAAAAACAGAATCCTTGGAAGATTTCAGAAAAAGGATTGAACAGGAAATGCAGGAACTTGATGTTGAAGTGAAGCAAGTGGAATATGACCGACAAAAGGTTATTGATTTCATGGAAACCTGCATGAACATTCAATTTGCACAGGACTTTCCAAAGTGTCAGTCATACCTGTGTGAATGGTGTGAATATAAAGAATATTGTTTGAAAGGAAATGATTTTATGATTTTACCAAAGGCAGAAAGAAGACAGGTTGGACAGACAACCAAAAGAAAATTGTGGATTTATGGTGGTGCTTTCAGCGGAAAGACAACTTTCATGGATTCTGCACCAATGCCACTGAACTTGAACACTGATGGAAATATTCAGTTTGTTACACAGCAGTATCTTCCTATCAAGGACACTTATGAAGGAAGACAGAAGGTTCTTGCATGGGACAACTTCAAGAAGACTATTGACGAACTTGAAAAGAAGGACAACGGATTCAAGACCATCATTGTTGACCTGCTTGAAGACACATATGAATCTTGCAGACTTTACATGTATGACAAACTTGGAATCAGTCATGAATCTGATGACAGTTTCAGGGCATGGGATAAAGTCAGAACAGAATTCTTGTCAACCATCAGAAAACTGATGAATTTGGACTATGAAAACATTGTGCTGATTTCCCATGAAGACACAACAAAGGACATCACAAAGAAGTCAGGTGACAAAATCACAGCAATCAAGCCAAATATTGCTGACAAGGTTGCAAATAAGATTGCAGGAATGGTTGACATTGTTGCAAGGGTTGTTGTGGAAGATGATGACAGCAGAACTTTGAATTTCAAGTCAAATGAAGTCATCTTTGGTGGTGGAAGATTAAAGGGAATCACCAAGACACAGATTCCTTTGGATTGGGAAGCACTTTGTGAAGTCTATGATGAAGCGAATGCAGGTTCACAGGCAAGCCACAGTCAGCCACAGGACACGAAAAAGGAACAGGTGGAAAATTCCCCTTCTGATGATGAAAGCGGTCAGGAACAGCCACAGGACAAGCCACAGAGAACATCACGCAGGGCAAGCAGACCAAAGAAGGAAGAAGAACCTACACAGGAAACTGATGACAGTCAGGAAGAAGAAAATCCTGTTGATGGTGCTATGAATCCACCTGAACAGGCAGAAGAAGCACAGGAAGAAAAACCTGCAAGAACACGCAGGACAAGAAAAGCAAGGGGGACAGAATAATGGACAAGTTTATCAAGGCACTTGAAGAAAAAGGAATCAAGGAAAACATCATGAAGGTGCTTGAAAAGAATCCTGATGCAGACATTGCTGAAATTCTTGAATATGAAATCAGCAAAGATGAAAATTTGGAAGATGTATTCCTTGATGAAGCACATAAATGTGCAGTAAATGCGGTATGCGGTGAAATCTTCAATGAATTCATCACAAAAAAGATTTTCAATCCTGAAAAGGTCAATGCACTTGGTGAAGCACTTGCAAAAGCAAGTGAACAGATTATTGATGCATTCAGTTCAGAATTCAGTGGACTGTTTGATGATAAAAATTAAGAAAGGTATAGGTGAATAATATGTCAGTATTTGATAAGTGGAACAAAGCAATTGATGTGGAAGGTCTTGCAAAAGACACAAAGGAAGTAGAAGCCAATGGTGGAACAGGCGAATATGCAGAAATTCCTGTTGGTACATATGAAATCAAGATTGAAAAGATGGAACTGAAAGAATCTTCCAAGGGTGACCCAATGTTTTCAGCTTGGTTCAGAATCCTGCATGGTGAATATGAAAATCAGCTTCTGTTCATGAATGCGGTCATCACACAGGGCTTTCAGATTGGAAATGTCAACCGCTTCCTTCGTTCTTTGGATGCAGTTGATGAAGTGGAATTCAAGGACTATGCACAGTACAATGATTTGATTATGGACATCATGGAAGCAATTGATGAAGCAGGTCTTGAATATCTGATTGAGTTCAAGAAGAACAAGAAAGACTTCCCTGTTTATACCATTAAAGAAGTTTATGAAAGTTAAAGAAAGGAGTTGATGACAGATGGTGTTCTATGATTTTGAAGTGTTCAAATATGATTGGTTAGTTGTCATTTTGGACATGGACAATCAGAAAGAACATGTCATCATCAACAATTCTTCTGAACTTGAAGCATTCTATCAGGAACATGTCAATGACATTTGGGTGGGATTCAATTCAAGAGGATATGACCAATTCATTTTGAAATCAATCCTTTGTGGGTTGAATCCCAAAGAATGCAATGACCACATCATCCTGAAAGGTCAGTCAGGTTATAGTTTTTCAGGTCAATTCAGAAAGTTCCCTTTGAACAATTATGATGTAATGCAGAATATTGACAGGGGACTGAAAGTCTTTGAAGGATTCATGGGAAACAATATCAAAGAAACATCAGTCCCTTTTGATATTGACAGGAAACTGACTGATGAAGAAATAGAACAGACTGTTTTCTATTGCAGACATGATGTTGAACAAACAGTTTTGGTCTTTATTGAAAGAAAATCTGATTTTGAAGCACAAATGGAACTTCTGAAAATGTATAACATGCCTTTGTCATATATCAATAAAACAAAAGTGCAGTTGTCAGCAGAAATTCTTGGTGCAACAAAACACAATTATGATGATGAATTTGACATTTCCCTTCCACCATGTGCAAGGGTGGAAAAGTACACAGATGTTCCTGAATGGTTCATGAATCCTGAAAATCACACATACAAAAAAGGAAATAAGGCAAACAAATTTGAAAAAATCATGGCAGGAATACCAATGACATTTGCTTGGGGCGGTGTTCATGGTGCAAAAGAATCCTATCATGACAAAGGTTATTTCATCAATATGGATGTTGGTTCACTTTATCCAACACTTGATTGTTTATATCCTGAATATTGTTTTTCAAGGTCTGTTCCTGAAAAGGGTATTGAAAGATACAAAGAAATTTTGCGTTTCAGACTTCAACTGAAAGCAGAAGGAAAGAAGAAGGAACAAGCACCATTCAAGATTGTCCTGAATGGAACTTATGGTGCTATGAAGGACAAGTTCAATAAATTATATGACCCAAGGGGTGCAAATAACACCTGTGTCTTTGGTCAGATTCTTGTCGGTGTGGACTTGCTTGAAAGATTGGAAGGTGTGTGTGAAATCATTCAGGTGAATACAGATGGTATTCTGATTAAAATGCACAGTTATGAAGATTATGATTTGATTGATGACATTGCTTATGAATGGGAAAAAAGAACAGGGTTGTCCCTTGAATTTGATGATTATGGTTATGGTGAAATATTCCAAAAAGATGTCAACAATTATCTGATTATGGATGAATGGGGACATTATAAATCAAAAGGGGCATATGTGAAGGGTCTTGGAACACTTGACTATGACCTTCCAATTGTGAACACAGCATTGGTTGATTATATGACAAAAGGTGTTCCGATTGAAAAAACAATTTCTGAATGTAATGACTTGAAAGAATTTCAGCAGGTCAAGAAGATTTCAGGAAAATATGACTGCATCTTTCATGGTGGAACTTTCAGCACCAAAGAAGTCAGAAGCAAAACAGGGTCAAAAAGAAAAGTCAAGGTTTACAACAATGATGGAATCACCATCAAAGAAAAATGTGTCAGGGTGTTTGCAAGCCTGAATCACCATGATGGAACACTTTATAAAAAACATTCTATCACAGGCGGTGTTGCAAAGATTGAAAATTGTCCTGAACACTGCTTCATCTTCAATGATGAAGTCAATGGTGTCACCTGTCCTGAACTGCTTGATAAACAGTGGTATGTTGATGTTGCAAAAGATAGATTGAAAGGATTTGGGGTGACATTATGAAAATAAACCATGGAAAGAAGGTGAAGATTTGGAACTGTTCAAAGGATATGTGAAAACAAAAGACAAGAAATGCACAGAGAAATTCAAGAATGTTCCTGCATCTGACCTTCACACATATGATGAAGTGAAAGACCTTCCTGAATATGCAGGAATACTTGGTCAGGACACAGTTTTGATTGATATTGATGACAAAGAACAGTCAGAAGTGTTGATGAAGATTGTGGAAGACAGACAGCTTGATTGTAGGGTGTATGTTACCACAAGGGGAAGACATTTCTTATTCAAGAATACTGACATTGACCAATGCTTCACACATTGCAAGATTGCTTGCGGTCTGACAGCAGACATCAAGGTTGGTGTTAAAAACAGTTATGAAATTTTGAAGTTCAATGGTGAAGAAAGATTCATTGAATGGGATGTAGAAGAAGGTGTTGAATATCAGGAAGTTCCATATTTCCTGAAACCTGTGAAATCAAAAATGGAATTCTTGGACATGGAAGCAGGTGAAGGAAGAAACAGCAGTCTGTTTGGTTATGAACTTGTTTTGCAGTCAGCAGGTCTTTCTGTTGATGAAGCAAGGGACACAATCAAGATGGTGAATAAATATGTTCTTTCTGAACCGCTGTCTGATGATGAAATTGATACAATCACAAGGGATGAAGCATTTGCAAAGCCTGTTTTCTATCATGGAAAAACTTTTCTTCACAATGTGTTTGGAAATTATATGAAATCACAGTTCCATGTTAAAAGAATCAATGGTCAGTTGCATGTCTATGATTCAGGAATTTATGTTTCAGGATATAAAATGATTGAATCCAAGATGATTGAAGTTATTCCAACATTAAAAGCAACACAGAGAACTGAAACACTGAAATATTTGGAAGTGACAACACCAAAGAATGCACCTGTGTCTGATGCAAAATTCATTGCATTCAGGAATGGAATTCTGAACATCAGAACAATGGAATTGCTTCCATTCAGTCCTGAATACATAATCACAAACATCATTCCTTGGGACTACAATTCAAAAGCATATTCGGAAGTGACTGACAAGACACTGAACAAGATTGCTTGCGGTGACCAATCTATCAGGAACATTCTTGAAGAATGCATTGGATATTGTTTTTTCAGAGAAAATGAACTTTCAAAATCATTCATCTTGACAGGAACAGGTGCAAATGGAAAATCAACATTCCTTGATTTGGTGGAATGGGTTCTTGGAAGGGATAACTATGTTTCACTTGACCTTGATGAACTTGCAGAAAAATTCAGCACAACAACAATGTTTGGAAAACTTGCAAATATAGGTGATGACATCAGTGATGAATTCTTGCAGGGGAAATCAATCAGTCAGTTCAAGAAGATTGTTTCAGGAAATGACATAAAAGCAGAAAACAAAGGTCAAGATGTGTATTTCTTCAAGCCAACTGTCAAATTGTTGTTTTCTGCAAATGAGATTCCAAGGGTCAGGAACAAAGGATTTGAAGCAATAAAAAGAAGGTTGGTCATAATTCCATTCAATGCAAAATTCAGCAAAGATGACCCTGATTTCAATGCAAGAATAAAGTGGGACTTGCAGACACAGGAAGTTGCTGAATATCTAATTCAGATTGGTGTTCAGGGTTTGAAAAGAGTTCTTGCAAATCAGGGATTCACAACATCAGAAGCTGTTCAGAAGGAAATTGAAAGTTTTGAAAGGGACAACAATCCAATTCTTCTGTTCCTTGAAGAAGTTGAAGATTATGAAATTCTGAACAATGAAACCAAAGAAGTGTTTGCAAGATATGACACTTTCTGTCATGAAAATGGATTCACCAAAGTTGCAATGCAAACATTCAGCAAGGAAATAACAAGACACTTGGACTGCAAGATTGCAGACAAAAAAATAAAAGGAAGAAAATGCAGAATTTTTGTCAGAAAGGATGATTGAACATGAAAATTGAAAAGATGAAAAAGGAAAAAGAAAAATATGTATTTGCTTTTCAAGAATTGATTGCAACATGGAAATTATTAAATTCACTTCAAGAAGATTTTACAAGTCAAGTATTGCATTTTATTCAAAAAGATACCAAAGCAAATCAAGGTTATAATCATTTAATTACTGCATTAAGTGATTATGAAGATGCTATCTACAAAGCTATATATTTGATATATGGTGAAAATTCTGAATTGCTTTCTTTTGTTGATAATCATTCGTTTACAGAAACAGATAAAATTCATATTTCTGCACTTTTTGATGACAATTATCATTGGTTATTTGAGAATATGGAAGAAGGTGAATAAAATGAAAATAAATGAATATCAGATGGAAGCATTAAGAACAGCAAGCGGAATGAATCAGGAACTTCCAATGTTTGTGAATGGTGTTCTTGGTCTTTGCGGTGAATCAGGGGAATGTGCAGATATTGTGAAGAAACACATTTTCCAAGGTCATGAACTTGATGCAGAACATCTTGCAAAGGAACTTGGTGATGTTGCATGGTATCTTGCAGTGACAGCCTATTCCATAGGTTATGATTTGGAAACTGTTATGCAAATGAATGTGGACAAGTTGCGGTCAAGATACCCTGACGGATTTGACCCTGAAAAATCACAGCACAGAAAGAAAGGTGATATTTGATGCAATTACATATTAAGTGGGACACAGGAAACATGACCATAAATTGTGAAGACTTCTTCCCTGCCACACAGAACAAGCTGAATGTTCTGATGAAAACCATTGACCTTGATTGGGAACACAAAGATGAAATCCTGCATCAGATGTTGCAGTTCCTGACAGATTTGGAACAGGAAGCAGAAGAAAAGAAGCAGGAAATCAAACATCAATTTGGAAATGAGTTTCAGAAGATGAAAGACCTTGAAAGAATGATTTCTTCCTGCAAACATCCAAATGGTGTTCCACTTTCCAAGGTGGAAGTGAAGGATGCAAAAGCAGAACTGAAAGAACAGAAGAAGTTGGTGCATGATTTGGAACAGTTTTTCAAGAGATATTCAAAGACCGCACAGAAAGCAAAAGTGAATGCACAGATTGTTATTCAGAAAGGCGGTTTGAAATGTTGATGTTCATTGCAGGTTTGTTTGTTGGTTCTATTATTGCAACATTTATGATGGCATTGATGAAGATGTCAAGTGAAGATGATTGAAGTTCTTGCTTGGTTCTTGCTTGGTTCTTGGTAAAAACAAGCACCTTGAACCGCTTGAAAGCCTTATTTTAAAAGGGTTTTGTGGTGGTTGGTTCTTGGTGTACCTGCTGAAACTGTATTTTTTCAATAATTTTATAATTAAAAAAATATAGGATATAAGAAAAAATTTTTTATAAAAAATAAAAGAATATAGAAGTAGCAGGTTCACCAAGAACTGCAAGAACCGCTGTTGTGATTTTCCCTTTATTTATAAGGGTTTGAAGCGGTTCAAGGTTAAAGGTTCAAGCAAGAACCGATTTGAAAGAAGGTGATTGATATAAAAGCAAAAGATTATTTGATGCAGGTCAGATTTTTGAACAGAAAAATCAGAAGACTTCAACAGGATATTGAAGACCTTGAATCAAAGGCAACAGGAACAGGTTCACATGAAATGAGTGCAGACAGGGTTCAGACTTCAAGAAATCTTGAAGGTTTTTCAAAATATGTTCTTGATGCTATTGTGAAAAAAGATGAATTAAAAGACACTATCCTGAAACTTGATGAAAAGAAACAGGAAGTCATTGATGTTATTGAACAGGTTTCCAATCCTGATATTTATGAAGTTTTGTATATGTATTACATACAAGAATTCAATTGGACACAGATTTCTGAACAAATGCACTTTGCTTATTCATGGATTCATGAACTAAAATGCAAAGGATGGGAAAAGGTTCAGCAAATAATTGATAATAATGGATAGTCAAGGACTTCACTGTGTATAGCACTTTGTGCTATACTAAAATTGCTAAACTATAAGAAATAAGGGACATTCTGACACAAGTCAGGTGTCCCTTTTCTGTTGTCCAAAAATCTGATGAAAGGGGGTTTCAGGATGACACCAAAACAGAAGAAGTTCTGTCTTGAATATGCAAGTTCAGGAAATGCAACCGAATCTGCAATCAAAGCAGGTTATTCCAAGAAGACTGCAAGAAGCATTGGTCAGGAAAACTTGACAAAACCTGACATTCAGAAGTTCCTTCAAGAATTAGCTGAACAGATGGCAAGTCAGAAGATTGCAAACGCAAAAGAAATGCAGGAAGTCCTGACTTCCATCATCAGACAGGAACTTGATGAAGAAGTGATTGTTGTTGAAGGTTGCGGTGATGGCATTAGTGAAGCAGTCATCAAGAAAAAGAAACCATCCACAAGGGATGCAATAAAAGCAATTGAAACATTGGCAAAAATGCAAGGTCTGTTTGATACTTCAACCAATGTAAATCTTGTCATCCCTGTGTTCAGTGGTGAAGAAGACCTTGAAGAATAATCATGGAAAAGGGAACATAAAAGCACAGCGGAAAAGAAGAAAGGAAAGACTGAAAAACAGACCACCAAAGGCAGAAGAAAAAGTTCTTCTGATTGATGGGAATTATTCATTTTATCCTGTTGCGTTCTGCAAATATCATGGTGCATATATGACACAAGGTTTGTGTGATATACACAGATGTGAAAAAAGGAAGTGTCCAAGATTCAGGAAGGTGAATCACAATGAAGAAGCTGAAAATCAATCTTCCTGATATTGTTGGAAAAGGTTACAAGCAATTTTGGAACTTCAAAGGAAGATACAGAGTTGTAAAAGGTTCAAGAGCATCCAAGAAATCAAAAACAACTGCATTGTGGTATATATACAACATGATGAAGTACAAGGATGCAAACACTTTGGTCATCAGAAAGACATTCAGGACACTGAAAGATTCCTGCTTCACTGAATTGAAATGGGCGGTTCACAGACTTCATGTTGACCACCTATGGGAATTCAAGGAATCACCACTTGAAGCAACCTATGTTCCCACAGGACAAAAGATATATTTCAGGGGTCTTGATGATCCTTTGAAAGTCACATCCATAACAGTTGATGTTGGATGTCTTTGTTGGATGTGGATTGAAGAAGCATATGAAATCATGAAAGAAAGTGATTTTGATATGCTTGATGAATCAATCAGGGGTGAATGTCCTGCACCATTATTCAAGCAGGTCACATTGACATTCAATCCATGGAATGAAAGACATTGGTTGAAGAAAAGATTCTTTGACAATCCTGATTCAGACACACTTGCAATCACAACCAACTATTTGTGCAATGAATGGTTGGACAAGAATGACCTGAATCTGTTTGAAAGAATGAAGAAGAACAATCCAAGAAGATATGCTGTTGCAGGTCTTGGTGGATGGGGAATTGTTGAAGGTCTTGTCTTTGAAAATTGGAAGGAAGAAGAATTCAATTTCATCACACAGAAAGAAGCTGATGAAGGTCAGACAGGTGTTATCAAGGACAATTTGAAATTTGCATTTGGTCTTGACTTTGGTTACACCAATGACCCTTCTGCATTCTTTTGTGGTGCATTGGATTTGGAACATAAAAAATTATATGTGTTTGATGAATTCTATGAAAAAGGATTGTCCAACAAAGCAATTGCAGAAAAGATTGGACAGATGGGATTCAAAAAAGAAAGAATCACAGCAGATTGTGCAGAACCAAAGTCCATTGATGAACTGAATACTTTCCACCTGCATGTCACAGGGGCAAAGAAAGGAAAGGATTCAATCAATAATGGCATTCAATGGATTCAAGAACTTGAAATCATTGTGCATCCAAGATGTGTGAACTTCCTGACTGAAATCAGCAATTACACTTGGAATACAGACAAGTTCGGAAAGAAATTGAATGTTCCAATTGATGACTTCAATCATCTGATGGATGCAATGCGTTATGCACTTGAAAAATTTATACTTGGAAACAAGTGGTTATATTAGAAAGGCGGTCAGACAAAATGAAATTCACAGTGAACAACCTTGAATGGACAATGGTCTTTACTGATGCAGACAAGGCTTTTCTGAATGAGAATGGAAACACAATTCTTGGTCTGACTGAATATGTCAATCAAACAATATCAATCAGGGAAGGAATGACAAAGGAATTGACAAGAAGCACAGTTATTCATGAACTGTGTCACTGCTTCCTGTTTTCCTTTGGTTTTTGTGCAGAATCTTATGATGAAGAAGCTGTTTGCAATCTGTTTGGAAGTCATGCAGATGCAATTCTTGACCTGACAGATAAATTCATGAAAGAAAGGGGTGAATAGGAATGCTTTCAGAAGCTGAAATTCTTCAATTTATCAATGAAGATAAAGTGTCAACAAAGAAAAGCCTTGCAAAGATAGGTCAAAAATACTATGAAGCGGAACATGACATTCTGCAATATAGGGTTTTTTATTACAATGCTGATGGAAAACTTGTGGAAGACACTACAAGAAGCAACATCAAGATTCCACATCCCTTCTTCACAGAATTGGTTGACCAAGAAGTTCAATATATGCTTTCAGGAAAGGATGGATTTATCAAGACAGATGTTCCTGAATTGCAGGACAGGCTTGATGAATACTTTGATGATGATTTCAATTCAGAATTGAATGATGTTCTGACAGGTGCAGTCAGCAAAGGTTTTGATTACATGTATGCATACATGAATTCGGAAGGAAGACTTGCATTTCAACATGCTGATTCAATGGGTGTTGTTGAAGTCAGGGCAAAAGACACAGATGATGGTTGTGAATATGTCATTTATTGGTATGTTGACAGGATTGCAAAGGAAAATAAAGTCATCAAGCGGATTCAGGTTTGGGATTCACAGCAAACAACATTTTATGTTCAGGAAGAAGAAGGAAAACTGATTCTTGATAAAAAAGAAAAGCTGAATCCAAGACCACACATCACATATCACAAAGATGGTGATGATGCAACCTATTATGAAAACTTTGGATTCATCCCCTTCTTCCGCTTGGACAACTGCAAGAAACAGTGGTCAGGTCTGAAACCAATCAAATCATTGATTGATGATTATGACATGATGTCTTGTGGTCTTTCCAATAATCTTGCAGACTTTGACCATCCGCTTCATGTTGTTAAAGGCTTTCAGGGTGACAACTTGGAAGAACTGCAACAGAATCTGAAAACCAAGAAGATGATTGGTGTTGATGAAAATGGTGGTGTTGAAGTTCACACTGTTGACATTCCATATCAGGCAAGATTGACAAAAATGCAGGAAGATGAAAAGAACATTTATAGATTTGGAATGGGATTCAATTCTGCACAGTTAGGTGATGGAAATGTCACCAATGTTGTCATCAAATCAAGATATGCACTTCTTGACCTGAAATGCAACAAACTTGAAATCAGGCTGAAACAGTTCTTGAAGAAAATATTGAAGGTTGTTCTTGCTGAAATCAACAGAATTGATGGAACAGATTATCAGATGAAAGATGTTTGGTTTGACTTTGAAAGAGAAGTCATGACCAATGCTTCTGACAATGCATTGATTGAAAAGACTGATGCTGAAACACAGCAAATCAAACTGAACAGCATTTTGAATGTTGCACAGGCATTGGACAATGAAACTGTTCTTCAAGCAATATGTGAAATCTTGGAACTTGATTTTGAAGAAGTTCAAATGAAGGTTCAGGAACAGGATGAAACAGAACAGGCTGAACAGATGCTGAATTCAATGACACCTGATGATGACATTGATGATTCAGGCGGTGATGGCAATGAATAAAAGACAGTTGATTGTTCAGAAGCAGTTTGTTCAGGATGAAAAAGCAGTTATCAGGGAACTGAAACATGAATATTCCAAAGCACTTGCAGAAATCAATGACAGAATCAAGGTTCTTCAAGCAAGTGAAATGACACAATCAAAAATATATCAGTTGGAATATCAGTTGGCATTAAGACAGCAGGTTTCAAAAATTCTTGACAACATGCGGTCAAATAATTATCAGACAGTGCAAGCATATCTGAATGGATGCTATAAAGAAGGATTTGTTGGTGCAATGTATGACCTTCAAGGTCAGGGAATTCCACTTGCATTTCCTATTGACCAAAATCAAGCGGTCAAGGCTGTTCAGCTTGATTCAAAAATCAGTCAAGGTCTATATAATAGAATGGGGGTCAATGTCAATGAGTTAAAGAAAAGAATATCAGATGAAATTGCAAGGGGAATTTCAAGCGGTTTATCATTTGAAAGGATTGCAGGAAATCTTCAATGGATGATAAATGGTGATTATTCAAAAGCCTTGCGAATAGTCAGAACAGAAGGTCACAGAATTCAGAATCAATCTGCACTTGATGCAATGCACAAGGCTGTGAAGGTCGGTGCATCAATAGTGAAACAATGGGATTCAACCTTGGATGGAAACACAAGGGACACACACAGGGAACTTGATGGACAGGTTGTTGGAATTGATGAAGAATTTGTCATTCCATCCACAGGTGCAAGGGCATTATATGCAGGCGGTTTTGGTGACCCATCAGAAGACTGCAATTGCAGGTGTTGCATACTTCAAAGGGCATCTTGGAACATGGATGACTATGATGCAACAAAATTGGACAATGAATCAGGTCTTTTGGTGGAATTCAAAGAAAAAAATTATCAATCATTCAAAGATGCATACTTTGAAGCGGTTGGTGGTTGATTCATTTGGTGGAATGTAAAACCACATGTCCTGAATAAGACAATAAACTGTTCTTTTTGTATGTCACAACATCAGGGATGATGTAAAACATCCACTTCAAATCTAACATGACATAACATGTAAAAATTGTATTGAAAGGAAGGAAATAAAAATGACATTACAGGAAATTTTGAAATCACAGGGTCTTTCTGATGAACAGATTGAAAAGGTAACAGGTGAAATGAAACAGAACAAGATTTTTCTTGCTGATGAAGAAAATCTTGGTATCAGATATAAGAAGTTAAAGGATGACCATGATGTACTTACAAAACAGCATGGTGAAGCAACCACATTGATTGAAGAACTGAAAAAAGGTTCAAAGGGAAATGAACAGTTGCAGTCCAAAATTACTGCTTATGAAACACAGGTTGCTGAATTACAGTCAGAGTTGGAAAAGACCAAGGTGGAAAGTGCAATCAAGGTTGCACTGCTTTCAGCAAAAGCAAAAGATGTTGATTATCTTACATTCAAGCTGAAAGAAAAAGGGGAAATCAAGTTGGATGACCAAGGCAACATCAAAGGAATTGATGACATGCTTGCAGGTTTGAAGACACAGTTCCCAACACAGTTTGAAACTGATGCACAGAAGAAGATTGATGAACACAAACTTCCTGATGGTGATGACACAAAGAAAATCAGTCAGGAAGAATTCAGCAAGATGGGTTATCAGGACAGACTGAAAATTTACAATGACAATCCTGAACTTTATGCAGAATTGTCAGGAAACAAAACCAACTAATTTGAAAGGAAATGGTGAATTATTATGGCATTAACGAAAATTGAAAATCTTATCAATCCGCAGGTCATGGCAGACATGATTTCTGCAAAAGTCACAAAGAAAATTGTTGTCACACCTTTTGCAAAGGTTGATACTACTTTGCAGGGTCAGGCAGGTGACACTGTGACAGTTCCTGCATTCAATTATATTGGTGATGCAGATGATGTTGCAGAAGGTGCTTCTGTCACTGCAAGTCAGTTGACCGCTTCTTCTACAACTTTTGGTATTAAGAAAGCAATGAAGGCTGTTTCCCTGACTGATGAAGCAGTTCTTTCAGGTTATGGAAATCCTGTTGGTGAAGCAACCACACAGCTTGCAAAGGCTATTGCATCCAAGGTTGATTCTGATGCAATGGATGCACTGACTGTTGCATATAATGCTTCTTCTGCACCACATGGTGTTCAGAAGACATACACAGCAGGTGCAATCATCAGTTATGCAGGAATCGTCAATGCAGTTGATACTTTTGAAGAAGAAGTGCAGTCTGACAAGGTTATGTTTGTTCATCCTAAACAGGTTACACAGCTTCGTCTTGACAAAGATTTCATTTCTGCTGACAAGTATGACAATGCTGTTATGATGCGTGGTGAAATCGGTATGATTGCAGGTGTCAGAATTGTTCCTTCCAAGAGAGTGAAGACCACAGGAAGTTCTTCCAATACAGTTTACAACTGTCCTATTATCAAGTTGAACAATGATGCTGAATCAGAAGATGATGCATCTGCACTGACTGTCTTCCTTAAAAGGGACACTAATGTGGAAACTGAAAGACAGACACTTTCAAGAACAACTGACATCAGTGTTGACAAGATTTATGGTGTTGCAATCACAAATCAGGAAAAGGTTTGTCTTGCAAAGTTCCTTGTGACTGCACCTGCAAGCGAATAATTCCTGCAATCAGTTGAAAGGCGGTGAATCAGATGATTGTTAAAATTGAAGATGTGATGTCACTTCCTGAATTCATGCACATGGATGAAAAACAGGTGCAGAAGAAACTTGATGCACTTGAACTTCTTATCAGGAAGTACACCAATAACAATTTTCAGAATAGACACATAAGATTTTCCGCTTCAAGCCTTGGAAACAGAATCAAAGGGTGTCATCCATTCATCAGGGTGGATGACACCATTCAGATTTCTGAAAGTAATGTCAATGATGGTTTATATGTCATCAAAGAAATTGGTGATGATTTCATCAGGGTTGATTCAGAACTGTTCCCTGTTGACCACAATCTTGTGACAAAAGTTGAATATCCTGTTGATATTCAGCAGGGTGTTATTAAAATGTTGCAGTGGGAAGTGGAAAGCATGAACAGAATTGGAATCAAATCAGAAACACTTTCAAGGCATTCAGTGACCTACTTTGACCAAGACAAAAACAATCAAGTGATGGGATTTCCTGTGTCCCTGCTTGGATTCTTGGAAACATACAAGAAAGCAAGGTTCTGATGATGATTGGTGGAAATGTCACAGCATTGATTCAGGTGAAAGATGAAGGAAAGAAAAATGCTATTGGTGAAAGGGAACATGAATGGACTGATGTGATTGACCTTCTTGGTTGGTTAGATTATCAGGGCGGTCAAAATTCATATTCCACTTATGATGCAAAAGTTCAGGAAACCACACATGTTTTCATTTGCGGTTTTCAGAATTTCAAGCAACTTTCAAAGAAATGGGTTTGGAATCCTTTTAATTTCATCAATGGTGTCATCAAGTCAACATCACAGGATGAAAAAGTTGATTTGACATCAGAAAATGCAAGAATGGTTATAGATGGGAACATTTATGACATTTTATTGATTGATGACCCAATGCGGATGCACAAACACCTTGAAATATATTTGAAATATGTTGGGGGTGGTCTTGGTGTCTAATGGTGTTCAGTTCAATGATTATTCAATTCAGGTCAAGACTGCAATCAAGGACACAGCACTTGCATTTCTTGAAGAAGCAGGTGGTGAACTTGAATCACAGACCAAAAGAAATTGTGCTGTTGTATCAGGAAAAACAAAAGGTTCATTTCAGCATTCAGTTGATGAAAGTTCCTTGACAGTTGCTATTGGTTCAGATTATGAAAATGCTATTTGGGAAGAATTTGGAACAGGTATATATGCAGTAAATGGTGACGGAAGAAAAGATGTTCCTTGGACATATTATGATGAACAAGGTGAAAAGCATGTCACATTTGGTAAACATCCAAAGCGGATGTTGTGGAATGCATTTCAGTCCCTGCAATCTAAAATTCAACAGATGGCAGAAGAAAGGTTTGGTGGATTAGGATGACAATTGAAGCATTAGGTTATATCAATGACTGTATGGAATCTTTGTCCATTCCTTATGAATTCATACAATGGACAAAAGACTTGTCATTTCCGTATTTCATAGGTGAATACACAGAAGTTGAATCACCTGATGAAAATGGAATGGAACAGGGAACATTGATTTTGACAGGTACAACAAATAAAAACTATATAACACTTGAATCTATCAAGGAAAAGTTGAAAGAATACTTTCCTTCTGATGGAAGAACAGCAATTCTTGAAAGTGGTTCAGGGATTGCTGTTTCATTTTCCACAGCTTTTCCTGTTCCAACAGGTGAACAGGGACTGAACAGAATTCAAATAAACCTGAATATCAAAGAATGGAGAGTTTAACACATGAAAACAGGAAAAACAGGTGTCAGCAAAGACACACCAAAAAATATCATGTTCGGTGCAGGTACTATTCACAAAGGTCTTGCTTATGATTCTTCAAGTAAAAGTTGGAACTTTGCGGAATCCTGCATTGGTGCAACACAGGGCGGTTCAAAAATAACCATCACACCTGAATTCACTGATGTTGAAGCTGATGGTGCATTGGTTCTTGTTAAAGGATTGAAGGTCAAGACAGGTGAAACTGCATCCATGGAAATCAATCTTCTTGAATTAACAGAAGAAATCATCAAGGATGCACTGATTGCAAAAGATGGTGCATCAGAAGACACAAACTTTGACCTTATTGAAAGCAGGGCTGACCTTGCAGAAGGTGATTATTATGACAATATTGCCTTTGTAGGAAAGAATCTTGCAGGAAAGAACATCATTGTTATCATGGACAATGCACTTTGCACAAGCGGTTTTGAAGCAGAAGGAAAGAACAAAGAAGGTGCTGTTGGCAAGTACACATTTGAATGTCATGCAGACCTTGAAAGTGATTTGGACACCCTTCCTTATCACATTTATTATCCAAAGGTGACCGCATAAAGGAAGGTGATTGTCTATGAAGGTAAAAGTTATCAATAAATTCACAGACAAGCACACTTCCAAAGTTCATGCAGTCGGTGAAGTTTTTGAATGTGATGAAGCAAGACTGAAAGAAATTCAGTCCAACAGAAGAAGACTTGTCACAGTTATTGAAAAGGATGCACCAAAGAAGGTGCAGGAAGCAAAGAAAGGTGAATGATTATGAGTGAAACAACCACTTTTGAACTTCGGAAACTGAAATCTGATGATGTTTTCCCTATGTTCAAGATTATCAGCAAAATTGGATTGAAGGAAATCAAGGAAAGTCTTGACCCTGCAACACTTGGAAAAATTGCAACTGCATTCAAAGCAGACAATGAGGATGTGAAAGGTGATGACCTGATTTATTCCATTGGATTCAGTGTCATTCTTGACCTTGCACAGATTGTTATTTGCAATCTTCCTTCCTGCAAAAAAGAAATTTATTCTTTACTTGCACAGGTCAGCGGAATGACTGAAAAGGAAATTGCAGAACTTGACATGGTGACCTTCACTGAAATGATTGTTGCATTCTTCAAGAAGGATGAATTCAAGGATTTTATTGGGGTTGTTTCAAAATTGTTCAATTAGGTGATATGAAGATGATGGACTTGCTGTTCAGAGAATATGCAAGTCCATTTTCTTTGATTGATGCAGTCATTGCATCAGGAAGATTCACTGATTGGATTGACCAATTCCTTGAATCACACAAAGAAAAGGTTCAGTGGGAACATTGGTTGCACAAGATTTATGAAAAAACTTGGTCTGACTACCTTGAAGAATATAAAAATCAGGAACAGACAACTGTTGACCTGATGAACACAGCATCATGGAATAAGTCAGACATTGAAACAACCATTCAAACATCATATTCCATGATGGAAAATTTTATTCCTGATGAATAAGAAAGGGGGACTGACACATGGATTTGTTCAAACTTGTTGGAACTATTGCAATAAACAATTCAGAAGCAAACAGTCAGATTGAAGGAACAACTGAAAAAGCATCCACATTCAGTTCCAAACTGTCATCAGGAATTGGAACTGTTGCAAAATGGGGAACTGCTATTGTTGGCGGTGCAACTGTTGCAGGAACTGCATTGGTTGGCTTTGCAACAAAATCTGCATCCACAGCAGACAACATTGACAAGATGTCACAGAAGATTGGTATTTCAAGACAAGCCTATCAGGAACTTGATTTCATATGTTCACAAAGCGGAACTTCTGTTGATACCCTGCAAGCAGGAATGAAATCATTGACATCTGCAATGGATGGTGCAAAATCAGGCACAAAAGCGAATGTGGAACAGTTTGAAAGACTTGGTGTTGCTGTCACAAATTCTGATGGAACTTTCAGAAGTCAGGAAGATGTGATGTGGGACACACTTTCAGCATTGCAGGGAATGGAAGACCAAACAGAAAAAGCAAGACTTGCAACTGAACTTTTTGGAAGGTCAGGAACTGAATTGATGCCACTTTTGAATGGTGCATCAGGTTCTATTGATGAAATGAAACAACAAGCACATGACCTTGGTCTTGTTCTTGATGATGAATTGATTGACAATGGTGTAAATCTTACAGATTCACTTGACCAAACAAAAAGAGCATTTCAGAGCATAATAACACAACTTGGTGCTTCTTTAATGCCTATTGTGGAACAGGCTTCTGATTATATTCAGCAAGCACTTCCTTCAATTCAAGCATTGATTCAGAGATTGTCACCAATCATCACAAGCCTGTTGGACAGTCTGCTTCCACCTTTGATGGATTTGGCATCAACTATTTTTCCAATTCTAATGGACTTGATTGAACAGTTGATTCCACCTGTGACAGAAATTGTTCAGGCTATACTTCCAATCATAGTGCAATTGATTCAGATGTTGCTTCCACCAATAGTTCAGATTGTGCAGATGGTTCTTCCAATCTTGGTTCAGCTTATAACAGCACTTCTTCCACTGTTGCAACCAATCCTTGCATTGTTGCAACCATTGATTGATTTGTTGATGGTTCTTCTTGAACCGCTGATTGAACTTCTAAACTTGATTCTTCCACCATTGATTCAGGTCATCACAGCGGTTGTTCAGGTCATTGTTGGTGTCCTGCAACCTGTTATTGAAGCACTTGCAACAGTCCTTGGTGATGTTCTTGGTGTTGCTTTCAAAGCAATTGGAACTGTTGTGAAAGCTGTTGTTGATGCAATCAGCGGTGATTGGTCAGGTTTGAAGAATATACTGACAACAGTTTGGAATGCAATCAAGTCTGTTGGTGAAACAGTTTGGAACGCAATAAAAACATTCTTGTCAAACTTGATGAATGGTATTAAAACCACCATTTCAAATGTATGGAATGGTATCAAGACCACAATCAGCACAGTCATCAATGCAATCAAAACTGTGATTGAAACTATATTCAATGCGGTCAAGACATTCATTTCAAATGTATGGAATGGTATCAAAACAACAGTTTCAAATGTTGTAAATGGCATAAAAACAACAGTTTCAAATGTTTTCAATGCTATAAAAACAACAATCAGCAACATTCTGAATGGTGTAAAAACAACTTTCAGCAATGTATGGAATGGTATCAAGACCACTGTCACAAATGTCATAAATGGCATCAAAACAGGAATTTCCAATGGTTTGAATGGTGCAAAGAATGTTGTGACAAATGTGCTGAACGGAATCAAGAATTCTTTCAGCAACATTTTTGAAAATGTAAAAAATGTTGTGAAGGGTGCTATTGATAAAATCAAGGGATTTTTTAAATTCAATGTATCACTTCCAAAAATCAAACTTCCACACTTTGGAATCAGTCCATCAGGATGGCAGATTGGGGATTTGTTAAAGGGTTCTATTCCTAAACTTGGAATTGAATGGTATGCAAAAGCTATGGACAAGGGAATGATTATGAATCAACCAACAATCTTTGGTTATGATTCAGCATCACAAAATTTCCTTGCAGGTGGTGAAGCAGGAAGTGAAACAGTAGTTGGAACACAGAATCTGATGGATATGATTCAGACAGCAGTCAGCACTGAAAACAGTGTACTAATTCAGTTCTTCACAAAATTGATTGCACTGCTTGAAGATTTCTTCCCACAGGTTCTTGAAAATATGGGATATGACCTTGTTCTTGACACAGGTGTGTTGGTTGCTGAAACTGCACCACAGATGGATGATGAACTTGGAAAAATATTCAAAAGGAAAGGAAGACAATAATGAATACAGTCACTTTTGGAACAAAAAATTCATATAGAGATTTTGGACTGATTCTGACTTCAAAAGACATTGGTCTTCCTGAACCTAAAACAGAAACAGTGGATTTGACAGGTGCTGATGGTGTTATTGATTTGACAGAAGTGTTGACTGATGACATCAAATATAAACAGCGAAAACTGCAATTCACTTTCACAGTTATTGACCCAATCAACGCATGGTCTGCAACACTTTCAGAAGTGACTAATTATGTTCATGGAAGAAGACTTCGGATTCTGCTTGATTGGGACAAAAACTATTATTATGAAGGAAGATGCAAGGTCAATCAGTTCAAAACGAACAAAAGACTTGCAACAATTGTGGTTGATGCAGAAGTTGACCCATACAAACTTGAAGTGAATTCAAGTTCAACACCTTGGATTTGGGACACTTTCAGTTTCATTGATGGAATCATCTATCTGAATACAGTGACAATCAGCGGTTCAGCAACAGTCAATCTTCTGAACAGAAGAAAGATTGTGTCACCTACTTTCACCACAACCGCAAACATGAAAGTGAATCACAATGGTGTCACATATGACCTTCCAAAAGGAACAACAACAGTTCTTGGAATCAGGCTTCAAGAAGGTGACAACTTTGTAACATTCACAGGAAATGGAACAATAACAATTGATTATAAGGGGGGAAGTCTATAATGTATCAAGTATTATGTGACAACCTTCCATTATTTGATTTGCGTGATGAAGAACTTGTGTTGAATTCCCCAAAAGTTGACTTAAAGGAAAACAATGCAGGTTCTTTTGAATTCACGATATTTCCAACACATCCTTATTATGACAGGATTCAGAAAATGAAATCTGTCATTCAAGTGATGGACAATGAAGATGAAATCTTTTGTGGAAGGGTGATTGATGAATCTGTTGATTTTCGCAACAGAAAAAAAGTCACTTGTGAAGGTGAACTTGGATATTTCAATGATTCCATTCAAAGACCTGCTGTTTATCACAATCAGACAGTCAGGGGATATTTGCAAACATTGATAAATGTTCATAATGCACAGATTGCAGAACTGCATCTTGGAATCAAGTTCAATGCTGAATGTGCAGGTGAATCTGCTTCATTTGATTATGCTTCTTTGTATTATGTAAAGAATAATCAGATTTATTCTGCATTCACAAGGAAAAGGGCGAATGACCTTGCAGGAAAAACATTTGTCATTCCTTCAACAGAATTTTATCTGTATTGGCATACAGACATCAGTGTGAACAATTATTTTGGTATTGCAATTGATTCAGTTGAAATCACAGATGCAACAGCAATCATTGGAAACAAAGCAAGTCTTCCAAATTATACTGCACAGGATGTTTCAGATGTAACAGAAATTGAAACTGCACACAGTCCATATGAAAATGGAAGCAATCTTCTTTGGCATTATGCACACACTATTCCTTCCAATTATACAGTTGGAAAAATGTTTGCACTTGGAACTGTCACAGTTGTGGACAACAATGATTCCCTTTATAAATATACGAATTGGGAAACAACAATGGCGGTCATTAAGTCAGACCTGCTTGACACTTATGGTGGACATTTACGAATTAGAAAAGTAAATGGAATTAGGTATCTTGATTATTTGCAAGATTATCCGAACACCAACACACAGGTCATTGAATTTGGTCAGAATCTTCTTGATTTTACAAAAGATATTGATGCAACTGACATTGCAACTGCTGTCATTCCACTTGGTGCAAGGCTTGAAGAAAGTTCCATTGAAGGTCTTGAAGAAAGATTGACAATCAAAAGTGTAAATAATGATTGTGACTTCATCTATTCAGAATCAGCGGTCAACACATATGGTTGGATTTATAGGACAGTAACATTTGATGATGTCAATGTTCCTGCAAATCTGAAAACCAAAGGTGAAGAATATCTGAAAGACATTCAATTTGAAAGTGTCACACTTGAAGTTAAAGCTGTTGACCTGCACATGATGGATGTGAACATTGAAAGAATCAAGATGTTGGATGAAATAAGGGTTGTATCAGAACCAAATGGACTTGACAGGTTCTTCCCTGTTACAAAGATGACAATATATCTTGATTCACCTTCCAAGAACACAATCACCCTTGGACAAAGTGTTTCAAATGGAATGACAGGTTCAGCTTCTTCTGCAAATGCTGAAATCATGAAGAAAATCAATGAAATTCCTTCTTCTGACAGTGTTGTAAAGCAAGCGGTGGACAATGCAACTGCATTGATTCATTCAGCATTGAATGGTCATGTGGTCATCACAGAAAATGCTGATGAACTTCTTATTATGGACACTGATGATATTGAAACTGCAAGGAAGGTTTGGCGGTGGAATCTGAATGGTCTCGGTTATAGTTCAACAGGCTACAATGGACAATATGCAACTGCAATCACAATGGATGGTCAGATTGTTGGTGAAAGATTAGTTGGTGGTTCTGTTAGTGCAGAAAAACTTGATGTGTCTTATAAGACATCAGTTGAAAAGAAGATTTCAGATGCACAAGACAATGCAGAAGGTTACACTGATGACCAACTGAAATCATATTGGACAAAGACAGAAGTTGAAACTGCAATCAAAAACACAGGTGATGCTGTCCTTCTTTCAGCAAAAGAAACAGCAACAGCATACACAGACAACAAACTGAAAAATTATTCAACATCTGCACAAATCAAGGTGACAACTGATGCAATCACATCAGAAGTAAACAAGAAGTTGAATGCTTCTGAATTTTCAACCAAGATTCAGCAGAATGCATATTCTGTCAAGATTGCTTGGAATAACATCAGCAAATATATTCAGTTTGAAAGCGGTGAACTTCGCATTTATGATAGTGCAGTAACATCATCACAAAAACTTGTTTCAAAATTCAATTATAATGGTTGTCATTTTTATCGTGATGATTATTATGTTGGAAAAATTGGAACAAACAATCTTCAAAGTGATTCTTCAAAAAAGGGGTTAAACTTTGACCTTGAATATAATAGTTCATATATGACATGGGCTTCCAAAGATTCTTCTTCTGCAAATGTTTACACAATGAAATGGACATATGTTCAGAAGAATAAAGGTTGGGGAAATTACACAGCAGGTGAACTTCATGCAGGATGTAATATTGATATGCATGGTTGGACTTTGAAGAATCCTTCCTTTGAAGGTGGTGGAATCACAGGAACAATGACATTTGTTCAAGTTCTTGGTGTTAGTAGTGATGGAAAACTTTCATCTTGGTCAAATAATTGCAAATTACAGTTCAAAAATGGAATTCTTATTTCAGGAACTTGGTATTCAGGATAAAGAAAGGATTGATGTCAATGGCTATATATATCAATGGAAATAATGCTGAAACAGAAGAAAAAAAGCCTGAACAATCTGAATTGGTTCAGGCTTCTGAACAGAAAACATATACACAGGAAGAAGTGCTTGCAATGCTTGCACAGGTGCAGAATCAGAAAGGGGAAGAAAAATAATGATGGCTATGAAGTTTGATGAAGAAAAACCAAGACCTTTGACAATGGAATTGGAAACCGCAAAAGGAATGATTCTGACAGCGGTAAACAAAGCAAAACAGGAATGTGGAATCCCAAATTTCATCATGGAAGGAATTATTGCTGACATACATTCACAGGTTACATCACAGGCAAAAATTGAAATGATAAATGATTTCAATATGTATCTTGAAGAACTGAAAAAAGAAGAAAGGCAGGATGAAGAATAATGGCAGATATTAAACAGTACACAGACCAAATTGCACAGGCAGTTTATGGTGAAGAAGTCAGGTCTTCCATTATCAATGCACTGAACAAGGTCAATGATGACAATAACAGTTATCAGGACATCAAGAATGAAATTGTTCAGGCAAAGGATGATGTTGATGAACAGGTTGCAAATTTTGATGCAAAAGTTGCTTCTGCACAGTCTGCAACAACTGCATTGGAAAATGCAACTGCAACAGCGAACACAGCAAAGTCACAGTTGACTTCTGCAACTTCCACTGCAAACACTGCAAAGACCAATCTGACCAATGCTACAAACACAGCGAACACAGCAAAAAGTAATTTGGAAACCGCAACAAAAAATGCAAACACAGCAAAGTCCAATGCTGAAACAGCAAAGTCCAATCTTGATGCATCCATAACGAGTGCAAACACAACAAAGTCCAATTTGGAAACAGCAATCAGCAATGCGAACACAGCAAAGTCCAATTTGGACACTTCCACAAAGACAGGTCAGACTGCAAAGACAAATCTTGAAACTGCAATCAATAATGCAACCACAGCAAAAAGTCAGCTTGAAACTGTGATTTCCAATGCAGATACAATCAAATCAGATTTGTCTTCTGTGATTGTATCTGCAAACACAGCAAAATCAAATCTTGATTCTTCTGTTGCAACTGCAAATGGTGTTTATCAGTCTTTGCAGAATGAAAATGCATCTGCAAGTTCCAATCTTGAAGAATTAAGAAGTGAAAATTTCAATAGTCAGGAAATTCTTGCAGGTGTTGCTGACCTTCGTGCATACCTTGGTTTGACTGATGATGACATTCTTGGATTGCAGGTTGATTATAAGAATAAGACTTTCACAAGAATTGCAGGTGCTGTCAATCTGACAGCAGGTGCAGATTTTGACAAGTTCAAAATGTATGGTGGAAGAAAAAGATGCAATGTTTCTGATGATGGAACTATCACAGCATATTATGGTGATGATAACTATGCAGAAGATGGTTCAAATGGTCAGGTTATGGTGTATCAACCAAAATTTTATTATCTTGTATGTCCTGTTGTATATGACCCAATTGACACAGGAATTGGTTATCACCTGCGAAAAGCAAACTATTATGTCAGTGAAAAAGCAAGGGCAGGATTCAGACTTCACCCTGCATTCTATGATGCAAATGGAAATGAACTTGATTATATCCTTATTGGTGCATATGAAGGTTCTATTTATGATACTTCTGCAAGTGCATATTTACTTCTTGATGAACAGGTCATGACTGTTGGTGAAGACAAGTTCTGTTCCATTGCAGGTGTAAAACCTGCAAGCGGTCTGACACAGAATCTGACAAGACCAAATATTGAAACAATGGCACAGAACAGGGGTGCAAATTGGCATCTTGAAAATTCAAAGATTGCTTCTATGGAACAGCTTCTTTGTATGATTGAAATGGGAACAATGAACTTTCAGACTGCTATTGGTCAGGGTGTTGTTAGTATTTCAGACAACAGTTCATACAACTGTGCATCTTTCACAGGTTCAACCGCAAGCCTTGGAAATGGCACAGGAAGGGCAACTGAAACCATAAATGAAAAAGGTGGTGTTCAGACCACTGAAACAGCAGATGGAAAAACTTCTGTGTCTTATCGTGGTGTTGAAAATGATTGGGGCAACATTTGGAAATTCATCATAGACCCTAATATTTGGGGAAATAGTGCAATGGGCGGTGGTGAACCATTCTATTGTGATGATTTCAATTTTGCTGAAAATAAGAAAACAGACAACTACAAAGGTGCAGGTTTCACTGTCACAAATGCAGGTGGTTATATTTCTGCAATGGGATATTCCACAGCTTGTGATTGGTTGTTCATGGCTTCCGAATGCCTTGGAAACAGTTCTGTTCCTGTTGGTGATTATCATTGGGTAACACAGAATTTGAATGGATATAGGATTGCTCTATTGGGCGGTGATTGGCATAATGGTTCTACTGCGGGCGGTTTCTGTTGGAGTTTGATTACTGGTGTCGGGAGTCGTTATCGGGATGTCGGCGGTCGGTTGGTGTATGTACCTACTGCGACAGCATAATTGAATATATGGGTCAGACAATGTTGATTTTCGCCTGTTGTGACTACCTGCAACAGCAAACATTAAAAAGATTACTCAATTAGGCAGTAATTGGAATAATGGTTCTAATGCAGGCAGTTTCTATTGGAATTTGAATAATAGTGTCAGGAATCGTAATCGGAATATCAGCAGTCAGTTAGTAAATGCATTAAATTCATAAAAAAACAGGGACTTCCAAAGCGGTTGCCCCTGTTTTTATATAGTCTGAATTGTCTGACCCTGCCACTTGGCAAAACACAAAAGTCCTGATTTCCAATCAGGCACAAAGGGAAGTTGTGTTAGTAGGTCACAGTGTTCTGTGATGCGAAAACTTGACTTTAATGCATACAGAAAAGAGAATATCAAAACATGAAAAGATTTGGGAATTTGTATGAACGAATCTATGACATGGATAATTTGAGATTAGCACACCAAAATGCAAGAAAGGGCAAAGGGTGGTATCAAGAAGTTTTAATGGTCAATGAAAATCCTGATTATTATTTGGGATTGCTTCAAAACCAACTGAAATATAAAACCTATCACACATCACCATATGAAACATTCATCAAGCACGATTCAGGAAAGGACAGGGAAATCTTCAAACTTCCATATTTTCCTGACAGGATTTGTCAATGGGCAATCTTGCAGGTGATTGAACCTATACTGATTAAGAACCTGACAATTGACACCTATTCAGCAATACCAAACAGGGGAATTCATTTTGGACTGAAAAGGGTTCAACATGATATGCAGACAGATGTCAAGGGATGTCAATATTGTTTGAAGTTGGATGCAAGAAAATATTATCCTTCTATTGACCATGACATTCTGAAAGCAAAATATGCAAGACTATTCAAAGACAAGGATTTGTTGTGGTTGCTTTATGAAATTATTGATTCCACAGAAGGAAACAAAGGTGTTCCAATTGGGAATTATCTTTCACAGTATTCAGGCAACTTCTATTTTTCATCTTTTGACCATTGGTTGAAGGAAGAAAAGCATGTCAAGCATTATCACAGATATATGGATGACATTGTGATTTTTGGTGAAACAAAGGAAGAACTTCATCAATTATTGAAAGATATTGATGTTTATTTCAAAGAAGAACTTCATTTGACAGTAAAGGACAATTGGCAGGTGTTCCCAACATATGTCAGGGGTGTTGACTTCCTTGGATATAGAATTTTTATGAACTATATTCTGCTTCGCAAATCCACATGCAAGCAGATGAAAAGGAAGATGACAGACATCAGGAAGAAAGTCAGCAATGGAAACATGATGAATTATTCTGAATGGTGTTCAATCAATTCATATAAAGGATGGTTGATTCACTGTGATTCATTCAGATTGCAACAGAAATATATTCAACCATTGATTCCACATGCTGAAAAATATTATGAAACAAATATAAAAACAAAAAGAAAGGCGGTTTGTCAATCATGAAAAACTATGGACTTCAAAGAAGTGCTGTTGAACCAAAGGCTGTTGAAATCACAGAAAGCAAGGTCTTTGTTGCAACAGACATTGAACAGGTCACACTGACCATGGATGAACAGGAAGTTCAGGAATATCAGTTCAACCTTGTGGAATATGACAAGGATGAATATATCAAGATTATTTCTGAAAAGAATGAAGAACTTGAACAGCAGATGACAGACACACAGCTTGCATTGTGTGATGTTTATGAAATGTTAGCATAATGAAAGGAATGGTGATTTGACATGGCAAAGGTATATGCAGACCTTATCAGAAAAGGTGTGAAGAAAATTGATGATGTCCCTGCAAAGTTAAAGGATGATGTTATTCAGATTCTGAATGATTGGGGCATTGCAACAGAAGGTGATGACTGATGTTTCAGTTTATCATATACAGAATATTGTTTGGAAAGGATGTGATGGAAATGGCAGTTGTATATGCAACACTTATCATCAAGGGCAAGAAGACCATTGGTGATGTTCCTGAAAGAATCAGGGAACAGGTGAAGCAGGTTCTGATTGACCTTGACCTTCCTGAACTTGCAGAAGATGCACAGTAAAGGGAAAAGCAATCAATACACAGTCCCCACAGGTTCATCATAACCTTGTGGGGATTCTTATTTCAGAAAGGATGGTATAAACACATGAAAGAAGGAATTTGCACAGGTGTTGGTGTTGTTGGTGCATTCATTGCTTCCTTGTTTGGGGGTTGGGATGCAGGTTTGATGACATTGATTATTTTTATGGCAATTGATTACATCAGCGGTCTTTTGGTTGCAGGTGTATTTCACAACAGCAAGAAAACTGAATCAGGAACTTTGGAATCAAGGGCAGGTTGGAAAGGTCTTTGCAGAAAAGGAATGACACTTCTGTTTGTTCTTATCGCATACAGACTTGACCTTGTAATTGGTTCAAATTACATCAGGGATGCAGTCATCATTGGATTCATTGCAAATGAAACAATCAGCATTGTGGAAAATGCAGGTCTTATGGGAATTCCACTTCCTGCTGTTATCAGTAAAGCAATTGATATTTTGACACAGAAGAAAGATGGTGAATAATTATGGGATATACAAACAGTTCATTGGTATCATATACCAAATTAAGTCCTAACCATTCAGGACAGCGAACACACAGCATTGACAGAATCACACCACATTGTGTTGTTGGTCAGTGTTCTGTTGAAACACTTGGAAACATATTCTATCCCACATCAAGACAGGCTTCATGTCAATATGGAATCGGTGCAGATGGAAGGGTTGGAATGTATGTGGAAGAAAAGAACAGGTCTTGGTGTTCTTCTTCCAATGCAAATGACCAAAGGGCAATCACCATTGAATGTGCTTCTGACACCACACATCCCTATGCATTCAAGGATGTTGTCTATAACAAGCTGATTGAACTGTGTGTGGACATCTGCAAGCGAAACGGAAAGAACAAGCTGATTTGGCTTGGTGACAAGGATAAAACACTTGCTTATGAACCAAAGTCAGGTGAAATGGTTCTAACTGTTCACAGATGGTTTGCAAACAAGTCTTGTCCTGGTGATTGGATGTATGCAAGAATGGGTGACCTTGCATCCAAGGTTACTGCAAGACTTGGTTCTTCTGATTCAACCGCTTCAAAAGGATTTCAGGCTTCTTCTTTGAAAGGTCTGACAGAAGCACAAGTTGTTGAAAAGGTTGGTTCATTGTTCACAGCAGATGAAAAGAAAACAGGCATCCTTGCATGTGTCAGCATGGCACAGTTTATTCTTGAAAGTGGATATGGTTCTTCTGAACTTGCACAGAATGCAAACAATGTGTTTGGAATGAAGAAATCCCTATCAGGAAACACTTGGTCAGGTTCAACTTGGGATGGAAAGTCAATCTATACCAAGAAAACACAGGAAGAATATAAACAGGGTGAAATGACCACAATCACTGCTGAATTCAGAAAATATCCTTGTGTGGAAGATTCTATTGCAGACCATGGTGCATATTTACTTGGTGCAATGAATGGAAGTAAACAGAGATATGCAGGACTTAAAAATTGCAAAGATTATAAGAAAGCTGTTCAAATCATCAAAGATGGTGGTTATGCTACAAGTTCAACCTATGTTCAGAATCTTTGCAATATTATTGAAAAATGGAATCTGACACAGTATAATGCAGATGCAACAACAGATGCTTCACCTTCCAATCCTGACACAATAAATTCTTTCCCTGCAACACCATTTCTTGTGAAAGTCATCATTGATGATTTGAATTATAGAAGTGAACCTTCTATGAATGGAAAAGTGAATGGTCAGACAGGAAAAGGAACATTTACCATTGTTCAGGTCAATGATGGTTGGGGAAAATTGAAATCAGGTGCAGGTTGGATTTGGTTGAAGAATCCTTCTTATTGCACTGTTCAGGGAACTGTCACCACACCAACACCTGCAAAGAAATCTATTGATGAAATTGCAAAAGAAGTCATCAATGGAAAATGGGGAAATGGTGATGCAAGAAAGAAAGCATTGACTGATGCAGGTTATGATTATACTGCTGTTCAGACAAAGGTCAACAGTCTTCTTTCAGGTTCAACTGCTTCTGCATCCAAGTCCATTGACGAACTTGCAAAAGAAGTCATTCAGGGCAAGTGGGGAAATGGTCAGGACAGAGTGAACCGCCTGACAAAAGCAGGATATGATTACAATGCTGTTCAGAAGAAAGTCAATCAAATGCTTTCCTAACAGTCCAAAGTTTGATTTTATATTGTTTTCAGGATTTGTCCATTAGAAACAGGATAGAAACAAACAGCATTGAAAACCGCATAAAATGAACCTTTGGAATTATGTAAACGATAATTTCATTGCTTATCAAAAGAGCTTCGAAAAGACACAACTATCAAGAAAAAGTCTCATTTTATGGGACTTTTTTTCTTTTTCTAATTTTTAGGGAATACGTTAAAAGCTGCCAAAAAGATGCTGAGAGTTGATGGGATTTGATTAATTGGTGGAAAATGTAAAACAAATGCAAAACAAATTGGCGTAATTTCCGGCGTAATTTTTAGCGTAAAGTTGGCGTAATTTAGCGCTGACTTTTTTTGTTATATACGATAGAATTTGTATGTGAAAATGAAGGGAGAGAAGTATATCATGACAACAAATAAAGTAGGCTGCGGTGGCAGAGCAATTGGATTGAGATTAAAAGAATTACGCTCGGAAAGAAATATGACAATACAAAAAATGGCAACGACAGCCGGTGTTGATCCAAGACACTTGAAAAGAATAGAGGAAGGGCAATCTGAATTATCAATTCTAGTTTTGTATAGATTGATGGCTGGGATTGATAAAAGAATTGAAGATTTTTTTGACCAAGATTTTGAGAAAGTGTATGCGAAACTTTTAGATGGGGAGCATGAGTATGAAAAATAATATATCTTATGAGGAGCAAATAGAATTAACAATCATAGGAGCACGTTTAAAAGCTGTTAGAGAGGCGTTTGGATTAACATTAACAGAATTATGTAAGTTGTCAAAAATAGATTCAAATAGCTATATCAAAGTCGAGAGAGGGGAAAGAAATGTGACAGTGAATATTTTATTTAACATTTCTGAAGGTATAGGAATCCCTATAACAAAAATCTTTAATGAGGAGTACTGTGCACTCCGTAAAAATATTGAGGATGAAAAAAGACTAGATAAGATGATTACTGAAGATTTTTGTAGAATGGTAAATCGAAAAAAGGTAATTTCTATGCTTAAAAACTATAGGAAAAGAAAGAATATGAGCCAGTATGTTTTTTCATTGAAAACAGGTATTTCAAGAGATATTATTAATAATTTTGAATATGGGCGTGCAAAAATAACACCTGAGTTATTAAAATCTCTCATGGAAGAAATGGGACTAAAGTTGGAGGAATTGCTAGAGAAAATAGATTATCAGTAAAAAAATATAGCATTGATATTAATTTTAGAATTTAAACAACGTAAATAGTAATCAAAAAAGACAATTTTCATTTATTAGTTACTAGATGTGCATATATCGGAGAAATCGTTATAGCTCTAGTGGGCTTGGTTAGTATATCATTAAGCATTGTTTTAAACTATCTATTTCTTCCTTGATACTATGATTAATCGGTAATATAAAAGGAGAAATTATTGAGTAGAAAATCACAATGCATATATCGCTAAAATTGGTCGTCTCCCACGCCCATCGTTGCACGTGTATTAATCCACTGGTGCAGTTAAAAGATACCTTATTGACGCATAGAAGCACCTTGAAAATTTAGTCTATAAGCTTTCACAAGTAATCTGTCTAAGCAAGCATCTGCATAAGTACTTTCCTTAAATAAGTCATACCATTGATCCACAAGCAGCTGTGAAATGACAATCGTTGAACGGTGTCCTTCTCTTGTATCCAATATTTCAAATAGATTTCTACATTTATTAACGTCAAGTTCCATCAATCCAAAATCATCTAAGATGAGCAAATCCACTTTATTTTTATTATCCATATATCTAAGTAAACCAATGGGATCATTTGTCACTTCAAATGCTTCCATTTCTTTTAAAAGCATTGATGTCTTTATGTAGTAAACAGTTCTAAATTGCTTAAGTGCTGCTACGCCAAGTGCATTTGTAAAGTAGTTTTTTCGTAATGAAAAACTTTACATTATGAAAAAAGTTATATGGCAAATGCTCTATGTATCAATGCTCTTCTACAGTTCAAAATCGTCAAATATATTCGTTCTAGTCATTTGATTGATGAATTGAACAAAGTGGAAACACAGGGCACTTACAGAGAATAATTTCCCAGTTTCCGGTAAAATCATAATACGATTTATTTCAGGAACATACATATGCGGATGCTTGTTTTACTCGTCAACTCAAAAAGCTTATAGTTTTAATATGAATGACAAGTATATGAGAAACATGAAAACATTCAATCAAAAGTAACTACATTAATTTGCAGACCGTTCTGACTGAAAGCTTTAGACCGCTAAAGCGAAACAGAAAACAGGCGTTCATTTGAAACGAACTATGCAGAAGGAATAGATAGTTTATAACATTGATTGAAGGTGCACCGTTTTTGCCGATATATGCATCACAATAATTAGCAGTATGCTGTGAATGATTAAAGATAGTAATTCATATAAAGACATCCAAGCACGACATACTTTAGAAAACAGTATTGCCACTGATATCATACAAAAGGCATTTAATTGCAAGCAGTATAGTAATTGACTCTTACACCACGAAAATGACATCCGTTTCCACAGTTTAAATGGCGTACTATCCTTTTTGAATAGTTTATCATTTTTGGTTTTTCGAAATTTCTTTTCTTTGACTGTGGTTTCTTGGCAGTAGCAAAACTTAGTTTCATTTAAATAATCTAATTCTAAAGATGAAAATATGATCTAGACTAATTATTGCATTGTTTTATCCATTCTACATTTTTGACAAATTAATGCAATGATAACTCTTTTATAATTAATATCATCTAGGATAATTTTGATCCTTATTTTATACTATTTTGATAAAGATATTCTAAATATGTGAATGCTTTTTTTATCTGATGAACTTTTTTGTAGTTATTTACTATGATAGTGAGAAGTAATTCTTTTTGGTTTGAATTCAATTTATCACTATACCTGCTATATAATTTTGAGAGCTGATTTGTGAATTTATGCAAATCTTGATCCTTAAAACATTTTCTATAAGCATTAAAAATATCCCTATAAAATGTACTTTTATATGTTGTAGTTTTATTAATTTCAATTCCTTTCTCGCATATTAAAGAGGCTTTATCGTAGTCTCCTAGTTCAAAAAGTGTAATTAAATAGTAGCAATAGTGTTTTGCTTGCATATAAGCAGGATTCATCTCTTTAAAGCATTCCTTTGCCTTCATATATTTTCCTTGAATCATATAGATATAGGCAATATTGTTTAATAGTGATTTCTTTTCATAATCTAAATTTTTACCTGATATATTGTTTAGATTTTCTAAATTGATTTTTAAAGCAGATGAAAAATCTCTTAATTCTAAATATTGTAAGGCTAAAATAGTTTTAGTATTTATTAATCGTAGATAGTTTCCTGATTCAGTAAATAATTTCATTGCCATATCACTATATTTTGTGGATGTCAAAATATCACCTGTTCGTGCATAATAAGAAGCTAAATTGTAATAGAGCATGTCACAATATGTATTATCCTTCTGAACATCAAATAGAGCTTCATCGTAATAAAATTTAGCCATGTTAAAATCGTTATTCTGCAAATAAAATCTTCCCAGATATATATTGCATAAAGACTTGTATTCTTCAGACAAGTAAATTTTATTTGCGTCAAGCAATTTCAATTTTTCTGATTTTATGTGTTTATTAGTATAAATATTGTAGATGAAATCGGATAATATAAAAATTAAGGCAAGTATTGAATCTTTATAAAGCGATGCAAATTGACTTAAATCTAAATATTTACTTTCTACTTCTTCAAAATTTTCTGCATAGACTATAGTATGAAAAAAGTCGCATATATATTTACATATGACAGTTTCTAAATTTATTAAGTAGTTTTCGTCTAATGAATAAATACTTAGCAATTTTTTAGTTTTAGGATTTGTTTGAATATTGATTGAATTTTCTAAAGTACATATAGTACCAGTGCTCATATGGCAAAGTATAGAAATATCTTTAATGGTATAGTTATTATTTTTTCTTAATTCTTTTAAAAAAAGATTGTATATCTCAGTTTTATAAATTTTATTCATAAATCATCCACCTCTTCAAAAATATTATAATTAATAAGTTGCTATATTTGCAATAATTTTTTGTATATTAAGGATTTGATTTCTAAAAAGAAAAGGACTAAAAAGTAGCAGAGATAAATATCTGCTACAAAAGGATGTAGTAATCTCATAGTGATTCTATAGGTTATTTCTTCTTCCGTATTTCTTAACTTTTAAGCTTTAGCAGTGTGTTTAATATATGTGATTCATACGGCGAGTATTCTATGTGTTCTCATTAAGAAATTTATTAATACAGCCTCAATCTTTTATTATCCCTCCACAACTACGATTAAGGATAACGAGACAATTAAAGGGATACATGGTATCAACGTATTTCATAAAATGGCAATAATAATATATTAAAGAATTTTTAAGATAAGTGTCAATGAATAACGTTCTATTTTTAGTTTGTTAAGCAGAGACAGTTTAATTGACTCTTATAAAGTTTTATAGGCTTTGATCGTATGATCACAAAACTTTTACCGATTAAGTTTGATCTTAGAAATCTTCATATAAAATAATAAGTAACAAATCGCTTGGAATTGGTATCAAGAGAATATATTAAAAGTTTTCGCTCTTTTCAATAAAAGTACTGAAAATTAATGATTGTGATAATCAGAGTTTACCTTTTCTACATCAATAGGAAACAGTCAATAAACATAATCCACAAATAATAGGATTCCTTTGTAGAAAATAGGATGGTATTGGATAAGATTAAGAATGACTCTCTACTTCTTTCCAGTAGATGTATGACTGCAGTAATATTCGATGCTGCCACAGCAAGTACATTGAGGTTTCACAATTTCTAAATCTGATGATTTTTAAGTATTCAAGCAATTTATATGCCCAATCTACATATGCTTTCAATATTTTTATTGAAAAGAGCGAAAGTTTTTATTAAATATATGAGTTAAAGAGAACAATTCGGGTTATCATATCACAAACATGAGTTTTTTGTTTTTTTATATTTTCCAAATGTATTATAAATAAGTAAATGAATAAAAACAAGACTTTATTTCTATGCCGTAGTTAAAAGCATATTTCTCAGCCTTGCTTTCTTTTTTATTCATTTTGCGTCTCTATTGATTTTCCACTAGTTTAATTCTGTTGTTTAAGAGTCAAGGCATAGGATCATCAGGATTTGTGCCATCTCTTGTTTGTTTATAACCACATGATATATTGTGAACATGATTACAACCAGATTTTGTTTGTACATCATATCCACATTCAGCACTATGTATATGAGTACATTGAGTATTACCAAGAAAGACTATATTTAATAATAATAAAAATGTAATAATTTTTTTCAATTTATTTTCCTCTGCTTTCATATAGTTTTAATAAATTCCATAAAATTAAACATAATTCATCTGAAGGTCTGTCCTTTTTTATTATATCAATGAGTTTAGACTGTTCTTTAGATAGAACAATTGAATGTTTTAGATTTCCAATAATTAAGTTTAACTCATCTAATGATATATCTAAAATTTGTATTAACTGCTTTAATAGATAAAGATTTGGAAATGTATTTCCTATTTCAATTTTTGAAATCAATTGGGGTGTAACTCCACATAGTAGGGCTACTTTCTTTTGAGTTAATCCTTTATTTTGTCTAATTTTTTTTAATAATTTTCCACACTCTATTTTTAACTCTTCTTCTGACATAATAGCATTTGATTTATCATATTTGCTTTTGTCACTCACATTAATCACCGTTTATGATTTTACACTATATTTAAATGAAATTATCAAAAATCAACAAATAAATGTTTTTATTGTAAAATTAACAACACCTGGTTGTGCATGTTAAAAAAAGAAAAATTTATTTTTTATGAATAAATTGTTTATTAATTCATAAAAACATATAAAAAAATGAATTATTTTTATTTATGATAATTAAATTCAACAAAAAAGTAAATAATATTCAATTTTTCAGCTTTTTGTAAAAATTTTAGATAAATGATAAAATGTTTTCGCAAAAGTTAACTTATTATTTTCACCAAAATATTTAAAATTACACTCTATTTTACTTGATTATTCAACTTTTGCATAACATTAATGAAAGGAGGATTTATATAATTATGAATTACATTTTTACTAGTGAAAGTGTTACGAGAGGACATCCAGATAAAATATGTGATTATATATCCGATTTAATCTTGGATGAATCTTTAAGGCAGGATTCAAATAGTAAAATGGCTGTAGAGGTTACTATAAAAGATGATTTTATTTTAATTTATGGTGAGCAAAATACGAAAGCTATCATTGATTATGAAGGAATTGCTAAAAAAGCATTGAAAGAGATTGGTTATACAGAAGATTACTCTGTTTTAATAAAGGTAAGTAAACAATCGCAAGAAATAAGTTCTGCTATAGTAAATGAAATCGGTGAGGTTTTAGCTGGTGATCAAGGTATTATGTTCGGATATGCTTGCGATGAAACAGAATCTTTTATGCCTGCACCTATTTATTACGCCCATAAACTAGCGGAACAACTTGAAAGATTACAAAGATTATCACCATTTTTAGGACCAGATGGAAAAACCCAAGTATCAGTAGAGTACAAAGATGATAAGGTATTTAGAATTGATACAATCATTATTTCAACACAGCATATTAAAGAATGCACACAACAGTATCTCAGAAATTTAGTAATGGATGAAGTAATTTTGAAAGTGATAGACAAAGAATTAATTGATGAAAAAACGAAAATTTTAGTGAATCCAAGTGGTAGTTTTATCGTTGGCGGAAGTTTTGGAGATTCAGGGACTACTGGAAGAAAAATAGTGTGCGACACATATGGCGGTATGGGACGAATAGGGGGAGGATGTTTATCCTCAAAAGATCCGACAAAGGTAGATAGAAGTGGCGCTTATTATGCTAGATATGTAGCAAAAAGTATTGTTGCAAACGGATATGCGAGAAAATGTGAAATACAAGTTAGTTATGCCATTGGTCAGTCAAAACCAGTTTCGCTATACATTGACACTTTTGATACAGAAAATATTCCAGTGCTAGATTTATATAATCTTGTCATGAATAATTTTGATTTTAGTGTAGGAAATATCATTAAGGAGTTGGATTTAAAAAAACCAATTTATTCTAAAACTTCTTGTTATGGTCATTTTGGTAAAGAATATTTATCATGGGAAAAAAAGAAAGAATTTTAGGGGGGCGTATCTAATCAATGAAGAGTTTAAAAGATTTTTATGACGATACTGCAGAACAATGGGCAGAATTGTGGTATAAAAATGAAACGATGCTTCCTGTTCTTCAAGAGTTTTTAAATTGTTTTTTGAAAAAGCCAATTATTTTAGATTTGTGTTGTGGAACGGGATATGAATCAATGCGATTGAAAGGGTTGGGTGCTGAAGTTATAGGTATTGATTTTAGTGAAAAATCCATTGATATTGCGAAGAAAAAGAATAAAGATATTTGTTTTTTTGTTGAAGATATATTCAATGATTATTCTTATATTGGAAAAGTTGATGGAGTGGTGTTTTTAGCAGGGCTTGTTCATATTTCAGAAAATCAGATATATAAAGTGGTAGAGAATCTTGATAAAGTATTAAAGAAGGATGGATTTATACTAATTTCATCAAAAATTGGTAATGGATTAATGCAAACTAAAAGAATAGTTGAGGGAATAGAGTATGAGAGACCATTTTATGGATACACAATACAGCAAGTAACTAATTATTTATCAAATGATTATTCTTTAATTAAGGTTATTGATGGAGAACCAGATTGGTTTAACATTATATTAAAGAAGAAAGGCTAAAAGGAGGTGATTTCATGTCAACAGAGAAGGAAAATGTAATGATGGAATTACAAGAAGCTTTAGATAATTGTGAAGAATTATCTGAAGAAGTCATTGCTCTCTCAACAGTATGTGTATTATGTATGTAATGCAATGATTATGAGTAAGTAGGCTAGGGAGGGAATCCTTAGCCTACTTATTTAAAAAATTTAATGCTATTGACCAAAAATCATATTCTATTAATTGTTGAAAAAATATTGTGTCTTTTGGTCAATAATTAAATTTGACATGTTAGAAAGAGAGGATAGTATGGAAAAAAAACTGATAGAGGTAAAATCTAAAATTAAAAGCCTAAGAGTAGAAAAAAACAAAAATCTTCTTTTTACGATTGATTCGAAAATATTTATTTTATCTAATCCAGATTACAAGGTATGTAAATATATATTTGATAATAAAATTGAAAATATTATCGCAGCTTGTTCAGATTATTCTATAAGAAAAAAACTAGAAAATTTTTTAGAAAAGATAATTCAAGCTTTTGAAAAAAAAACTGTTATTGATTATCATAGTACAGATTATATAAAACAAAAGGATTTTTTGGATAGAAATAAGGTGTTTAATGCTCCCAATGGCATGAACTTAAGGAATGAGATATTTTCCAGTTCATGCCTTTTTTTGTTAATTTTATCTGCTTAGAGTTATTGTAGTATAGAATAATTTATAGTTAATATTGATATTTTCTTCTTATTATGATTTTTGTAGTATAGGATGGTGGTGCTATGTTCGTTAAAGTTGTTAAAAATAATAAAGGAAGACCTCATTCTTCTTTTATCTCTCTTGTTGAATCTTATCGCGAAGATGGCAAGGTCAAACATCGCGTTATTAGAAATCTCGGCCTTTTTGACGATGATCAGGTTCCTTATATCAAGGCTGCGTTCGCTAAAAAGAAGCCTCGCCTTGTCTATGATGATGATTAATGTAGTATAGGTTCTATGAATCTCGCTAATTTGCTGTCTTCTATTTCGTTTCTGATTCATGATCCTCTCCTTGTTAATGATGCCAGAATCATTTCTTCTTCTTTTTCCAGAGATAGAAAGATTTCTTTGACTTCTCTCCTTGATTTTCTTATTTTCAAACATCATAATGTTCTTTCAGAAGATATTTCCAACTTCTTTAACCTTGATTCTATGCCTTGCAAGCAGGCAATGATCAAAAGAATGAATATACTTAATTTTGATATATGGGATAAGATTTTAAGCAACTTTGTCTCTACTGTTTATCCATGTATCGATTTGAATAAACTGAAAGACTATATTGTTATTGCTGTGGATGGTTCGTTTGCTGATCTTCCTATGCATCCTGCACTCCAACATTATTTTGAAGGTGCCATGAATAGTAAGATAAACTCCGTTGAAGAAATTAAAAAGCCTCAAGCTAAGTTATCTATGATATATGATGTTAAAAACAAACTCATATTAGATTTTATCATTACTAAATATAATACCAGCGAAATTCCTCTCCTATACAAGCATCTTGAAAAACTTGAATCTTTTTTTAAAGGAAGAAAAATTCTGTTGTTAGCCGACAGATATTATGGCTCTGCTGAACTTTTTAAATATTGTGAAATGCATGGATATGCTTACCTTGTTAGAGGGAAAACCAATTTTTTTAAGAAATATATTGCAAATCATGATGGAGAAGATGATTTCGATATTCATGTGTTGATTGATCATATGTGGAAAAAGAGGTTAAAACGTGAGGATGTCAGAAAATACATCGAGATGAATGATAAATTGAATATCCGAGTAGTTAGAAATACTTTTACTTATGAAGAGACCAATGGAAAAGGAAGGAAAAAAGTGATAACAGTCAACGGTCTGTACTTCACTAACCTCCCTGGAAAGATTTTCACTAAAAATGATATCGTAAATATCTATCATCATGATCGATGGTGTGTTGAAGGGGCTTATGACATACTGAAGAATCAATTGAATATCGAGCAATTGAATACCCATAATCCAATTGGCATTATCAATGAAATCATGGGCAAAGTTATATTCTATAATATTGACATGCTTGTACAAATGGAAAGTAATCAAAGGATTGAACAAAAAGCAAGCAATAAGTATGAATATAAGACAAATAATAAAAACCTGATCCATCTATTATATAAAAATGATTTCGTTAGTGGATTCAGGTCGGCAGAATTTAAAATGGTATGGATCAATCAATTGGTAGATCTCGCATCCAGAGAAAAAGTGGCAATCAGAAATGGAAGACATTATAAACGATGGCATAAATTTTTTAAATCAATTCCAAACAGTAAGCATAGAATAGACGGTAGAAGGAACCCACCTGTTAACGTAACAAAAAATGGTATCCTAAGTTGTTCACACTGATACCATTTAATGTAGTATAGAAATATACTATTTCTTCCATCTACGATAAATCATACAACAAGAGCACCCATTAATCAAGTATACAATTCAATATTTAAAAAAATGCTTAAAAAATGATAGGGTATTTTGCGCTCTAAAATTCTAAATTTTAAAAAAACTAAAAATGGCATGAATTGGAAATTTCTCATTTCCTTAAGTTCATGCCATTGGGTGTTTAATGCTCCCATAGTTGCTTCTTTACATTTATTAAATACTTGTAATTTAAAGTGTTTGCATTGTTACTATGAAGCTGACTGTATAAAGACTGATAGCCTTCAACTTAGTGTAGTGAAGAAAATTATTGATCAACTAAATGAATTTAAAGTGTTTCGTTTAGGTATAACAGGCGGAGAGCCACTTTTGTATACTGAGTTAATTGAAGTATTGAGTTATGCTTCTTCGAAGCAAATGATAGTTACATTAAATACAAATGGATATTTAATGACAGATAAATTTGCTAAAATGTTGTCATTAAGTGGAATTGATCATATTCATGTGAGTATTGATGGAGATAAAGAAACGCACAATTTTATCAGAGGTAATAATAAATCTTATGACAGAGCAGTGGACGCAATAAAGTTATTGAAAAAAAATAAAGTAAAGGTTGAGATTAATTACACTGTAATGAAGACGAACCTACACTGTTTTCATTACATGATGAACTTAGCTCAAGATTTGAAAGTTAAAATTAATATCAAACGATTTATTCCTACCGGAAGAGGAGCGTTTAATTTGGAAAACGTTTTATCTGCACCAGAGAACTCTTCTCTTTTAAAGAGTGTAAAGGAATATGCAGATAGTTTATATAGTTTAGACTATTGTTTCCTGAATAGTGAATTGCATTTAGGAAATTGTAATCTCAATAATAGATCGATTATATCTATTAAAGAAAATGGAGATATATATACTTGTCCTTATTTACAAATACCCGATCTTAAGTTGGGAAATATTTATGAAGACAGTATTAAAAATATTTATACAAACAAAATTTCAAATCACGAATTAATCAATTTTAGTGCGAAGAATTTATGTTTAGAATGCCAAGAATGTAAGAATTTTGAATTCTGCTTTGGAGGATGTAGAGCCCACGCATTAAGTATGAGTGGCAATTTGTAAGGACCGGATAATCAGTGCCCATTGATGGAGGAGGAGTAAAATGTATAATGTTAAAAGAAATTGTGGTAAGATAATTCTATATTCAGAACGTGAAGAAAGAACATATATTATTTCAGAAACTATTTTAAAACTAATTATAGAAATAGATTCAAAACTGGATTGTAACGAAATTGTAACCTTAGATTATCTATATAATTTAGGCTTATATAGTAATCAATATGCATTCATTAAGGTTTTAAAACATCTAACAAATTTAAATGTTATTTCAACAAGGAATGGTCAAGTAACTAATTTAAATATTGACAAAAGAAATTCATTGCCTAGTCTAAATATTGAAAGTAATTTTACTGAAGGAGAATTAGCGCCATCTGTTGCATACTGGATTTTTACTGATGCTTGTAACTTAAGATGCCCTCATTGTTGTTGGGAAAATCATTACAATAAAGGAGAAGAATTAACTGATGAAGAAATTTCAAATATTATTGTTCAACTAGCTAAAGAAGGAGTGTTTAAGTTAAGTTTTAGTGGCGGTGAACCATTGGTAAAATATAATTCACTTGTTAATGCTATAAAAGTTGCAAAGAAAAACAATATAAATTTAATCTGTATTGCTACCAATGGAACACTCCTTACGGAGGAAAGAATCGATGAGTTATTTAAATTGGGTGTAACAGAGATTCAAATAAGCATTGACAGCCATATTGAATCTGTTCATGATAGTAATAGAGGTCCTGGTACATTTAAAAAAGCTGTAGATGCTTGTAATTATATATCAAAAAAATATGGGAAAAAGCATTTATCTATTGGGACAGCTTTAACAACGCTCAATGTAGAATCAATTTTGGATACAATAGATTATTGTTCAGGCTGTTGACAAAGTGGTAGATTTTTCTTCAATACGATTTCTGAATCTTTCTCAGTTTAGATAACCATTTGAACTGTGCTTAAGAAGCTTAATTGACTTGTTTTTATTTTCAATGATGCCATTATTGAGCCTTTTATGAATCACATTACCATTTTTGTCAATCTTTTCTTCAACAATTATCAAAGAGTTGATAATCTCATATTTCCATTTGATTAATGTATTGGCGAATTTATTCATTTCACCCACTTTGCAGAATCTTAAGTCTATGATGATCTCATCTAAAGCTACTTTTGCATTCTCGGTTGTACACTTCTGATAAAAAGTAATCAGAGTGTATTTGTATTCGTAAGCAGTTACCAGATCAGAATTAATGCCAAGCATTTAAGAGAGGATATCATCATAATTCATATATCATTTGAAAACAGCATTGTACCTTTTTTCCTGATTAGGATCGGATATTCTGTTGTTGTTTGTAAAGATCATCCAATTGAATTTTTTTAGTGCATAGTACTGCGTGGATAACTCTTCCAAGTGATGTTTTTCTTGTATGGTTAATTCCTTTACTCTTTTGAGAAGTTCCCTTTTTTTAGGCGCGATTCATAACACGAATTTTCCTGATTATTGAGCTCTTGAATCACATGGAAGTGATCGACAGATTGAAGCTCATTAGGAAACATGAGATGGCAAACTGTCTGATATGTTTCCCATTATGTAAATCTTCACATAAGAACCACATATCAAAAGAAACATATTTGACTTTTTTTCTTTCTTTCAGAGGAATGGTATAGAAATAATCAATAAGGTCAGCTTTCTTTCTTGATGGTAAGAGATCAACGACCTTTTTATCGATATAATCGACTAAGATACAAACGTAGTTGCTTTGAGGTGTTTTGAAGGCAGCGACTTCATCAAGGGATAAACAAACAGGTAAAGGACGCCTGGAGACGATGACAGCTCTGTCAAAAATTAGGGCAACACTGGAAGCAGACAGCGAATGTCTTTTAGCGACAGCAGTAAAAGTGAGTGCGGGATCTTTTAAATCTTTCAGGACATTATATACGGTCAATGTAGAGATATTAGATCCAGTACGAGCAAAAGGATTGGATTCAAAAAAGGTGCGCTTGCAGAGAGGACAGATATAGCGTCGAGCTTTGTAATGAATGGTACAGGGGACATGATTGAAAACAGAATGTTTGATGGTCTTGTACTGATAGCCTTTGATTTTGGTGGTTGAAGCCGAACAAACCGGACATGAATGAGGCTTAGGATTGAGAGAGATGTCAACGACAATACCAACCTGATCATGATTAATATTGATGGAAAAACATCAGTGTGAGTCAGAGCATGCATTTTGAGGATTTCGTCCTGAAAAACAAAATCTGCGCTATTAGTCATAAGGAATACCACCTATCAAAGCAAAATAAATGACATAAACTGTACTGAGTGTTTCAGTATAATTGAGATAATTAGATAATCTTTCAATATTCCATAAGAAATCAGAGATATGCGCTTGCATACAGCCGATATCAAGCTCAGGCAAAAGGATCCAACGATAGTCATCGCTTTGTCTAGTAAGGATTTCAAGGCAACTGCCGCGTGCTGAAATAACGATTCTTTGGAAAGCACCGAAATCTTGGAATTCTTTTAAATATGCTTGCTATGAAATGTCATTCAAATGGTCAAAAACAGTAAATACTTTCTTAATAAATATCATAAGATCTTCTTTCGTAACTTTACAAAACAAGAATATCAGAGAAAAAAGAAAATCAAAACAAGATGACTATTAGTGTATATGTCAATTAAATGAAACAGAAAATAATCGTTCTCATTTGCATGAACTGCATATGGCAAGACGAGACACAAGCAGAGACAAAAGAAAGATTAGCATATAAATCTAACCTAAATGAAAGAAGCCTTCTTTTCCAAAAATGATTAAAAATAGAAATAATTGCCTGAATGTTCTGATGAGAAATCTTGGGATTATTGAACAGAATCTTATGATGACGATGAGGATTCAGAATGATATTGATCTAGTCACTGAGAAGAATTTGGAATAAGGGATGATACAGACAGGGATGAGAGCATGAGTATGATGACAATTCTTACAGAAAATCCTGGCGACTTTAAGGAGGACTTTTTTGCCATAGACTTTGATGTAACGACTATAGTAGCCGTAACGGAAACATTTGCCTTTGTTAGAACAATTGAGACAATAGATTTTGGTGGTCGGGGTTTTATTTAACCATCTATAATAATGTATCTGGATAGATGATTCAAGTTAATGTGATTGAAGAATCAGTTCAATATCATGAGCCATATCTTTATTATGAGAAAGCGACGTGTCAAACGAAAGAATATGACTAAAAAAGATCTGAAATATCAGAAATATATTTGAACAAATAGCAAAATAAAAAGACTCGACACAGAATGAGAGGTATTTGGAGGAGCTCCCATTAGTCAAGTCAATAAATTCCCTAAAACTTGTATAGGACAACTCAGCATTCAGCTAATCAACCCCTGTTATTTTTTGGAGTTTTATCAAACACTGCAATTTTTCATATATTCTTAAATAAAAAAGAGGTTATAACTAAATAGGATGAAATTAGAAATCTTTTTGAGAGAGCACTGGCCTCCTTTTTCTATGGTAAACTTTGTCTTCAACTAGCTATACATTAGAGCCATATGTGAATATTAACTGAATTCTATTAAAATAAATAATTGTATTCACTTTCGATAACTAACATATATCGAAGAAAACGGTACACTTTAGCGGTTAACCGGTGCTCCTTCAATCAGTGTTATCAGCTGCTTATTCCTTCTGCATAGTGCGTTCCAATAAAACGCCTGTTTCGCTTTTGCGGTCTAAGGTGTTCAGTTAGAGCGGTCTGTAGATCAATGTAATTGCTATTGATTTCATATTACTCAGATTCTTGTCGTTCATATTGCGGCGATAAGCGTTGTTGAGTAGACAAGTAAGACAGGCATCCGCATATGTATGTTCCTGAAATAAAATGTATTATGATTTTGCTGAAAGCTGTGAAATGATCACTGTAGACTTATGTGGATTTTTGCTTTCAAGAACTTCAAATAAATTCTTACATTCGTTTGAATCGAATTGTATAAGTCCAAAATCATCAATTGCAAGCAGCTCGTATACCGTTAATTGAGCAAGATATTCTCTGTATGTTCTCAGTGTTTCTGCATTCTTCAATTCATCAATCAAATGACAGCCACGAATATACTTGAAGGTTTTGAACTGTCGAAGAGCACTGATACATAAAGTGTTAGACATATAACTTTTAGCCAAATGTAAAACTTTAAATTAAGGCAAAGCCTTCTTTACAAATGTATTTGGCGTGGCAACTCTTATTCAATTCAGAACTGTTTACTACAAAAAGACATCAATGTTTTTGAAAGAAATGGAATCATTTGAAGTAATAAATGATCTCATTGGTTTATCAGATATATGGAAAACAAAAATAAAGTGGATCTGCTTATCTTAGATGATTTTGGATTAATGAAACTTGACGTTAATAAATGTAGAAATCCATGTGAAATATTGGATACAAGAAAAAGCCCTCGTTCAAGATTGTTATTTCACAGATGTTTGTAGATTAATGTTATGACTTATTTAAGGAAAGTACCTATGCAGATGCTTGTTTAGACAGATTTCTTGCAAAAGCTTACAGACTAAATTTTCAAGGTGCTTCTATACATAAATAAGGTGTTTTTTAAGCGCACCGATGGGGCGTTGTTGACGCCGACTATATAAAAAGGAATAGATACTTTAAAACAATACTTGTTTATATATTTGTAAAATTGTTAGAGTTGTAGCATTTTCTCCGATATATGAAGATAATGCGGGGACTCGAAATAAGTTTAATTTATTGGAAATAAAGTGCTTTAAAAAAATAAGCAAACACAGTTGACGAGAATTAAATATAGTATATAATAATTTATATGTAGTTTGATAAGATTATATTTATGATGTATGTAAGGAGGAAAATATGAGACTCATTAATATTACTAAAACATATCATAACAAAAATAACGATGTTCAAGCATTATCTAATATTAATCTTTCTTTTTCTAGCGAAGGCATGACCTTTATTGTCGGTGAAAGTGGATGTGGCAAAACAACACTATTAAATATCATTGCTAGTTATGATAAAGATTATGAGGGTATCCTAGAAAAAGACGGCAAAGTAGAAAGCATTGAACAGGATATCATGTTAATGGAAAATCTAAGCATTTTTGATAATCTTCTACTCGTTTGCGATGAGAAAGAGATAATTAATAAGTTGTTAACAAAATTTAAGTTAAAAGAGAGAAATAAAAAAGTCAAAGAATTATCGGTTGGAGAAAAGAAGCGAGTTCAGATTATTCGGTCATTGTTAGTGCAAGCCAGTTATCTGATTTGTGATGAGCCGACAGCTGCTTTGGACTATGAAAATGGGATACATGTAATGACTATGTTAAAGGAGATTTCGAAAGATATTGGTGTAATTATTGTTACTCACGATATTGCACTTGTCGAGCAGTATAGTGATAGAGTAATTCGGATGGGTAAAGGATGTATTATTGATGATGAACCATATATTGAGAAAGCTCATCGTATTAATAATATCGAGGAAAAGAGAAATATTATTAGGCAAATGAAATTGTTAATAAAAATGATGGCTTCCAGATGGCAGGAAACTCTTTTTCAATTTGGATTGTTATTTCTGACAATGTTGGTATTATTTGTTGTTACATTCTTATTTCCTTCTTTAAACTCATCTATGAGTGCAACTGCTAACTGGATCAATTCAAAAAATATTATTGTAACTCAACCAAATGAGGGCAATAATATTGATCGATCCAATTTTGCAGAAGATGGTTCTGAAATAAAAGCCAATGGTTTTTTATACTATGATTTATATCATAAGGAGGATGTCTATTTAGTCAGAGACAATATTCCAGGGATAATAGGTTATCGACTTGGCTGGGGAGGAGAGAATGAGCATTATATTGGATTGGCTGGAACTTCTTATATCCCCTATACAAATATTGATGGTTTAAGAGAACTGATTGAAAAGTATCAAAAAAATTATGAGGAAACAGGTATCAAGCCATTTCCTCAATATGAATATTGTATGAATTTATTAGCGAGTTATGACGATCATTTTCCTAACGATGAGTATATTTTTAGTGATTTCAGCAATTTTGTTGGATTCAACGATTATTTTATCAATGCTTCTAATATGTCTTTTTTGACAGAGGAACAACTTTTATTCAATCAGTTATATCAAGTACCGAATATTGTCGAAGAATTTGTAGGAGGAGATGTATATCATATGGATGTAATCCCCTATCAATTGTACCCTGAAACGAATCTGGATTTAATATATGGAAAAATGCCGATGAAAGAAAATGAAATACTATTGACAAAAAGTGTTGCTTCTCATTTAGTAAATGTAGATAGACTAGAATCTTTAACTGATTTAATTGGACATGAAATAGTTTTTACATTTAATGTTTCATGTCTTGGTCATATAGAAAGAAATTTTATTGTTAGTGGTATCACGTATATGGAATCAAGATTTGAGAATCAGGTATTCCTAACTGATGGTTCTTTAGACAATATTTATGCAGAAATTTTTGATTGTCAGCCGGATGTTGTTGCTTATCAGTATCTAAACTTTTTGATTAACCCAAGAAAAGATGGTGAAGCGATTGCAAGCCAACTAGATCGATTATTAGAATCTTATGAAAGTCATTTTGAAGTATATAACGTTTCTGCTATGGCAGATCGGGAACTATACCAAGATCCAAATAGTATATTGATTTTCACACTTTTTGCTTTTGTAACGTTACTTGTACTGTATATAATTATGCAGATTTTATTAAATAAGCGAATTAGGAAAGAGAATTTAATCCTTAAAAGATATCATTATCATCCACTTATGATGCAGATAGTAAGGATGATGACGTTGTTAATTATCGTAGGAATTTTACAAATTATTACTTTGCCTTACATATGTGATTGGTTGAATCATTTGGCTAATACCATTGGCATTGCTGATATCGTAGTATATAGTCCTTGTAATTATGTAATATCACTAATAATGGCTATCTTTGGTGTAATTCTTTTGGAGGGAGTCATTTATGCGATTAGAACTAAAAAATATTAATAAAACGTATGGGCAGCGAGTGATTTTTAATAATATGAATTTCAATTTTTCAAGGCCAGGCTTTTATCTTTTATCAGGAGAGAGTGGCAGCGGAAAGACAACACTGTTGAATATTATTGCTGGATATGAAGCTTTTGATTCAGGAGAAAGACATATGGAGGATATTTCTATGGCTTGTATTTTTCAGAGCTATGAATTAATTCCGGAACTTACTGTATTAGAAAACATTCGCATGGGCGTTGATCTACATGGAGAATTATTTGATGAATCTTTGATGATAAAATTAGGTTTAAAAGAATTAGAGAATCATTATCCAAATGAATTATCTGGAGGACAAAAACAGCGAGTAGGTATTGCCAGAGCGCTTTATCAGAATCCCGATGTAGTTATATGCGATGAGCCTACAGAATCCTTGGATATTGATAATAAGGAATTGATTTTAAGGTTGCTAAAGGCTCTTTCTAAAGACAAAGTGGTGATTGTTGCCTGCCATGAACTGTCTTATATTGATGCCTATTATGATTATCATTATGAAATTCAGGAAAGAAAATTGATATGTATCAATCAAAAAAATAAAAAAGAACCCCAAAAAAAAGAGAAAACAGAAGTCCATTATGAACATTCCTCTCTAAAATATTATATTCATCGAATTATACATCGAAGGACATGGATGACCGTCACAAGTTTTTGTTTACTTTTGTTTTTTCAAATTCTTTTATATACTTTGGACATTCATTTATTTACACCTAAAATTACTTTAGATGCATTAAACAGTCATGTGGTATATGTTAATTTGTATAATGAAAATCCCAATATATTGAAAGGTATTAATATAGAAGTCAAACCAATTATTTCATTCAAACCAATGGAAATTAATTCTAAGAGATATAAAATCAATGTATATCCGTTAGAAAACAGTAGCTATGTACTTAATGATAATGAGGTTATCATTAATCAACAACTGTTGCGTTTATTTGAAGATGAGAATGAACAGTCCATTATTGGCAAGGAGTTAGATTTGTCATATGAAATGAGGAATGAAAAGATAGAAGTTTCAATGATTGTCAAGGAAGTGGTTGATGAGAGTGATGCGTATTATGCGCAATTATATTATAATGGCGAGTTTTTAATAAATAAACTTAAGAGCGAGGGTATGTATGAAGATTTTTTTGAGAGTGCAAAATATTATGAAGTAATCACTGATAATGATAATGTAGAGAGGCTTTATAAATCTTTATCCTATAACACAAAAATTTGTGTGAGTCATTCTATATTTGATATGAGGAATCAAAATGAAAATAAGATGTCATTATACCATATTCTATTTATCACTATTGAGGTGATTGCTATGATAACAAATATCATTTCGATTATTTATTTTAATAAAAAAGACAGCGACAGAAACAAAACAGCCTTATCTTTAATATATAGCTTGCGGGTCCCAATGAAAGTCATTAAATGGGAGTATTTTAAACAGAAAGCCTGTTATATGCTGCTATCAGGTTTAGGAATGAGCATACTTCTTTTCGGACTTAGCATAATTATTTCTGAATTATCATTCAATATTACTATGTTATATGTAGGAATAGTGTTAACAGTTTATCTCTTGACATTAGGTTATCAGATGCTGAGATTTAGGAACAGAGATATTTCGATGATACTTAAGGAGAATAAAGATTAATGAGCTATTTTACGTTATATTGATTAATACTGAATAATAAGCAATATGATTTACTGAAAATTTTAGGTGTTCAAATTTGAACACAAAGTGCATAAACCATGCTGACAAAATATCAAATGCACGACATAATATGTCTCGAGGTGATACATATGAGAGAAAATCTTTTAAGTCAAAATAATTCCAAAACTGGAGTAATTATTGCAGTAACTAATCAAAAGGGTGGAACAGGTAAAACCACTGTAACAATGAATTTAGGTGTTGCATTAGTAAAAATGGGATATAAAGTCCTGTTGATGGATAATGATGGACAAACTAACCTTACGACAGGACTGATTGTTAGAGAAGAAAAATATAAAAAAAGAAATATTGGCAGTATATTAGAGAATATACTTGTAGGTAAGCAATTTAAATTAAGCCGAATGATTATTCATACAAAATACGTAGACATAATCGCAGGATGTAGAACATTATTTACATTCAAGGAAGACTTTCAGAATAGAGAAGATAGAAATACTGTGTATAGGAGTTTGTTAAGTACAATTAGACATAAGTATGATTTTATTCTGGTTGATTGTCCGCCTGTAGCCGGATTAGAAAATGCACAGGCTTATACAGCTGCAGATAGTATACTTATTGTTTCAGAACCATCTATGTATAGTTTAGACGGCATTGTTGATGCTATTAAAATTGTATCCGATGCTAGAATTGAAACAAATTCTAATTTAAATGTTTTAGGTGTTGTTATCAATAAAGTTCATATTGGAAGAACAGAAGATAAAGGTTATGTTGAAGAGATTAAATCTTCATGCAATGGGTATGTTCATGTGTTTGAAAATATGATACCAGAATCTGCTGCGATAGCTAGATGTCCGTCATTGGGAAAAAGTATTTTTCAACATCGGAGTAAATCTAAAGCTGCAGTTGCATTTTCTAAATTAGCCGAAGAAATTGTTATGGAGGTAGCCAAATATGCGTAGGCCTAGAGAAATTGCCAGCATTTTTGGAATGGATGGAAGTATTAAATATAAAAAGGAAGAGTTTGTATATTTGGATGTGGATAAACTTATACCACATCCAGATCATAAATTTTGCTTAAATGGTGGAATTAGAATGCAAAAACTTGTTGAATCTATAAAATGTGCGGGAGTTTTGCACCCTATTCTTGTAAGTGAAAGGGATGGACAAAAATATCTTTTAGCAGGATATAATCGAGTTTATGCAAATCGTTTGGCTGGAAACCAAACTATTCCAACAATTGTGAAACGAAATCTTACGAAAGTACAGGAAGTACAAATTATTAATTTTACTAATTTTTTTCAAAGAGGAATGGATGATTATTCTTATCTAGTTAGAGTTAGGGCGTTAAAGGCTGAATATGATGCACTTGTGGAAGAGAGAGCTAATTCAGAGAGAGATTACCCAAAGCAAAGAACCAGAGAGTATTTCGCTGATCTTTATGAGATGACAGACTCTAAAATGCAAAGGTTTCTTTCTTTGAGCAAATTAAATGATGAACTTCTTGAATGCATTGATACGAAGTATATTAACCAATCTGCTGCTTTAATGATGACCGAACTATCAGAAGATGATCAAATAACAATTTATGATTATATACGTGTGACGAAAAAAAGAGTGGGAATCAAAGACGCAGAAATGTTGATTTGGCAATTAAAGAATGGAATGTATTTCGATTTGGATGCTAATCATTCTAAAAAAAGAGATACAACAGCAAAGGTTAGCTTTAACATTGACTCAGGATTAGGAAAGACGATTCCTAAAGGAAAAAAGGGGGATGAACTAATAGAAAAATCTTTGACCTTCTCACAGAAGACTTTTCCTCTGTGGTGTGAAGAACACAATATCACAATGGATCAAACAGACATTTACGATTATATTTTATCTCTTTTGAGTAAAATTTATAATACAGCGCCAGAATTATTATGATTGAATTTTATGGGAAATAAAAAATAAACTTGCACTGCGAATTTCAAGATATTTTGATGATAACATGTTAACGATGATAAGTGTAATTGATGACATATGTGCTGCGATTTAAGCAGAAAGAGCTATGACAGCTCTTTTTTTGTTTATAAAAGGAGTAAAACAACATTGAAGAATATTTTGATTGCTTACATAGTTGGCACTTATGATCTGACGATATACTGGAAAGTAGGTGTTATCAAGTGAAATATACAAGAGAGTATGAAAAAAAGCAGGCTATATTGAGAGAACTCAGAAGTTATAAAGGCAATAAACGCCTTTTAGAATTTTATCAAAATATTCTTAGCAAAAAAGAGGAAAAAAAAGATTATCAGAAGGACCAGTGTACTAAAGACATGAAGCGTGTCAAACAAAACATACAATCTCTTAATGAACTGATTCATACTCTACCAGAAAAAGAAAGAGGGTTTGCTATAGATGTTTTTATAGATGAAACTCTTACACAGAAAGAAATCGTAGATAAATATGAAATTACAGTCAGTGTATTCCACTATCGGTGTGATAAGATTGCTCAGATGCTGATTGACACGGACATAAATTGAAATTAAAAACAGAGAATCCCGAACGGGAAATTATAAAGAGCATAACTACTGAATTTTTCAATTATATGCATTGGCTGATTATTTCACGTTCTTTGGCCACTCAATTCATGGTATCAGCACCAGTAGTTCACAGTTTTAGCACCACTGGTGCAGATGTGTAGCCCCACTCTAAAGTGGTGCCCATTTTTATTCTTTATTCATGTTTAATGTTACTTCTCTCATATTGACATCTCCAGCATTAATAGTAATTGAATTATGAATGATACGATCCATAATGGCATCTGCATGCACTCCACCACCTAATCGAGAATGCCAAGATTCAATCTTGAATTGTGTGCAAAAGATAGTTGATTTATTTTGATATCTTCTTTCTACAAGTTCAAAGATAAATTCTATTTCTTGATTACTCATAGAATTAATAAGCCATTCATCCAAAATAAGTAAAGGACAGTTCGCAAATTTATTAATAAGTTTATTCCTCCCTCTTTTAAGTTCTGCTTCTTCTAGCTGCACAAATAAATCAGGTATTCTTATGTAACGTGTACTTATACCATCGCGACAAGCAGCTTTACCTGAATATTTTAGTCATATAACGACATCATGTTAATTGAGTGACGACATTATTAACTTTATGAATTATATATTTAGCTTTTAATCCTCTTAGGTTTAGAATGATAATGTAGACAGTATCTACAGATTCTAATGAAAGGAGGATTTTTTTATGTCAAAAGAGAAAAGTATCATTCGTCTCAATTATCAAGGGATGTCTCAGAGAACAATCTGTAAGACACTTAAGGTTTCTGACCGGCGTGTAAGAAATGTCCTCAATAAAATGAAAGATTTAAATCTAACCTTTGATGATGTTGAAGACATGGATGATGACTCATTTAACGAACTGTTTACTAAAAAGCCAGAGGAGGTGAATTTAAAAAGAAGACCGGATTGTCAGTACATTCATGACCAATTAAAACGTAAGGGTGTTACGCTCATGCTATTGTGGGAAGAGTATGTTGAAGAATGTATAGCGCTTAATGACAGTTATCTCAAATATACTCAGTTTTGTAATGTTTATAAGTCTTATGTTGAAACGAATAAACTGACAATGCATATCGATCGTAAGCCGGGTGAAAAGTGTGAGATTGATTGGGCAGGTACAACTATTCCTATCTATGATCGGACACTTTCTGCTGTCATTGATAAAGCTTATTTATTTGTTGGTGTTCTGCCATTTAGCCAGTATATGTTTGCTCAGGCATCTTTAGATATGAAGGAAGAGGCTTGGATCAATCATCATATTGACATGTTTAAGTTTTTTGGTGGTATCCCATTAATATGCGTTTGTGATAACTGTAAAACGGCAGTTATCTCTCATAAAAAATATGAGGAAATTATTTTTTTCCAGCTTATTACGAAATGACAGAGTATTATCAAACTGCTATTGTCCCTGCAAGAGTCAGACATCCAAAAGATAAAAACTCAACTGAAGGATCGGTTGGTTATATGACCCGCCAAATCATTGCACGTTTAAGGGATATACGATTTTCTACACTCAATGAGCTTAATGAGCGTATTTCAGTTGAAGTCAAAAAGCTGAATGACAAACCGTTTCAAAAAAGAGTATTATCAATAATAGATTGTTAATACGCCACACAAATTCAAGTCAATGTCATCACCTTTTCAAAAAAATAAAAAAGAGGGTACATTTTCATGTACACCTCGATAGTCATTAAGTGCTTAACTTAATGACATTGCAAAAAATCCTGCTTTTTTGCATGTTTTTGTATGTCTCTTTTTGAGCAGATTTGCAAGGGATTGCGGAGTCCAAGAAAAAATGGTTTAGGTGGTGGACGGTTGGTGGAAAAAGAGTGAAAAAGCTCTATTTTAAAGACTTTGAAACTAAGCAAGAGATAATTTCATTGCTTATCAAAAGAGCTTCGAAAAGACACAACTATCAAGAAAAGGCCTCATATATGGGGCTTTTTTTCTTTACCTTATTTTTTTGAAGAAAATATATAAATTATTATTTTCTGCTAATTGATAAATACTGAAAGATAAGAATGAATGTGGAATAATGAATGGAGAAGAGGTGATAGTATGGAAAAGGCATTACCTATTGGTGTCATGGATTATCGTGAGTTAAAGGAACAAAATTATTATTCTGTAGATAAAAGTTTGATAATCCAGGATTTCCTGAAAAGAAAGAGTAAGGTTACTTTGGTTACCCGCCCACGAAGATTTGGAAAGACCCTGAATATGTCTATGATGTACGAATTCTTTGATATCACAAAAGAACTAACAGAGATTTTTAAAAACACTGAAATTACGCAGACTGAATATGTATCGGAAATGAATCAATACCCAACGATTTTTATTTCATTTGCCAATGCAAAAGGAATGAAGCAAAAAATAATTAAAAATATCAAATTACAATTACGTAAGGTATTTAATAAGTACGGGTTTATATTCACAAATTGGAATTAAATGAAGATGTGAAGAAAATGTATAATGGATACCACATTGGAAATCAAAATATTTATAATCCCTGGTCTATTATTAACTATGCCTCAAGAAGAAAACTTGAATCCTATTGGATAAATATTTGTGCAAATTCGATGATTAAAAATGCAATGTCAAAGAAGGAAGAACGTCTTATGTTCTGGAATTCAAGTATTTGAAAAATGGACTAAAACCAGATTTTGGACAGTTGAATGAATTGGCAAAAGAGGCAATACAACAAATTATAGATAAGAGATATGATGCAGAAATAAGTGGTAAAGTTATATACATCGGTTTAGCTCATCACCACAAGGATGCGGTCATTCATTGGCAGGCAAGATAAGATTATTAACAGGGATTTTGATGATCTCTGTTTTTATTTTGAGAGAGGTATTCGCAATCAAAAATAATATAGGATTTATTTTGTATAGATAGAAAAGCTTTTATAAATTTCATTTTTTCTCTTGAAATAACTGTTGTTACTCTGTATTTTACGAACACTCATTGAAGTGCATATTTCTCAAGTGATATATCATAATATATGCAATCTTCAGACATGATTTAGTTTAGAGATATAAGATTGATTTTAACGCAAGTCATGTTTTCTACTGATCATCAATACGTTGGTAGAGGTAGTTTTTTTATTATATCCTTAAAATGAAACTATATTATTAAGAGATGAATTTTGAGAAAGTGAGAGTGTACATAATATGAAATTAAATAAGGGATTTGCTTATAATTATAAAATAGGATTACCTTCATTTATATAATAAATATTGACATTATTGGTTAAAAAACATAAAATATTAATACGGAGTTGATATTATGAATTTATATACGTATTTATACGAGAATTATGGATATGATAATCCAATTATTGTAACAGAGTTAAATATAGAAAAATATTCAAAAAATAATATTAGACAGTCACTTTATTTATTGGAAAAAAATCATAAAATAGAAAGATATAGTAATGGTATTTATTATCTTACAAGAGATACTATTTTTGGAAAATCAAAACTTAATTTTGAGCAAGTTTTAGTTAGAAAATATATATCTAATGGTAAGGAAACATATGGATATTTTACCGGCATTTATTTAAAAAATCAGCTAGGATTAACAACACAGATGCCTAATATTCCTGAAATTATTTCGAATAAAGAAAGCTCAAAAAGACGTGTAATTGAAATGAGAGGTCGAGAAGCTGTTGTTAAAAAGTCATATATAGTAATCAACGAAGAAAACGCAAAAATTCTTCAGTTTTTTGATTTATTCAAATATTTGGATTTCAAAGAAATAGAGACGAGTAAACAAATGCTTATTGATTATATAAAAAAAGAACAATTCACAAAGAATCAGGTTTCTGAATATCTTTGCCAATATCCAAAAGAAGTCTTAAGCCATTTTATAAGGAGTGGATTGATTTATGAATTTGCATGAGAACAAGGCACTGTTTATTGATGTTATTAAAGAGATTTCCGATCAATTGAAGATAAGTACAGGAATCATTGAAAAAGATTATTATGTTACGTTATTTTTGCACGACCTTATTCTGTTAGATAATAACTTTATATTTAAGGGCGGAACTAGCTTGTCAAAATGTTACCACCTGATTAATAGATTTTCAGAAGATATTGATTTAAATTATCCTGTTGAATTATTAACAACAGGTAGACGAAAGAAGATTAAGAACGAAATTATAAGTATAAGATTTCAACTTTCTTAGTATATAATTCTCTGAAGCCGTTGAAAATAAAGACAATGCGATTGCAGTATGCAGCAGCTAATTTTGCTTTATAACAAAACGATGTCATAGCTATTATGATGTGGAGAATGTTTAATGATGAATTTTTAATCATCCATTCTTTTATTGTTTTCAGTGATGTTTAATAGTAAAATATTCATGAAATACAAGAAAGGAAAGCTAATCGAGATGCTAATTATAGATAAATTAAAAAATATAGAAACATTGTCTGAAGCAGAAAAATCAGTTGCTAAAAAAGTAATAGAATTACAGGATGACATAAAAGGGATATCTATTCGCGAGTTAGCTAGTATGTCATTTACTTCCACTTCCGCAATAACAAGACTGTGTCATAAGATGGGGTTTAATGGATATAATGATTTTAAGCAGAAATATATTGAAGAAATCAAGTATTTGAATGAACACTTTGATGATGTTGATGCTAATTTCCCTTTTACTAAGGAAGATCATTTAGCTAAAGTTATCGGAAGTATTAGTGAGTTATATCAGGAAACAGCCAAAGATACCTTATCTTTAGTGAATTATTTTGATTATATCAAAGCTGCTAAATTACTGAATAAAAGCAAAAATGTATATATCTTATGTATTGGGTCTTCCATTCAGCTTGGCAAAATATTTGCGGACAGAATGATGAGAATAGGAAAAAATGTTATTGTCAGTGAAAATGTGAATGAACAGTATTATCAATCTTATAATGCTTCTGAAGATGATTGTTTTATTATTATTTCTTACTCCGGAACTACCGTCAAGACAAATCAGTTTATTCATAATATTAAGAAAAGAAAAGCTAAATCTATTCTGATAACAAGCATGGGAGAGAGTCAGTGGAAAGATCAAGTTAATGTTACTTTATCTATGACGACAAGAGAAAGATTGTATTCGAATATCGCTTCATTTACGTCAACTGTTTCTACGATGCTAATTCTAGATATGTTATATAGTTGTTATTTTCATCAAAATTATGAAGCGTTTTTTGAGCACAAAAAAAATGTTGCTATTGATTATGAACCAAATAGAAAAGCAAGCCATAAAGTGATGGAAGAAGAATAAAACATTGTTTTCATTTCTAAATAAGTTAGCAGCACTGTCTTGAAGACAGTGTTTTTTAGTTTGGAGAATTGATTGCAACTATGCTTTTTATCTGATAAATTTTGGATGTCTAAAGGAGGTGGCATATGGAATTTATCAGATATATTTTTTTACCAGCTTTGGCTGCTGGTGTTATTCAGGGAGTGACTGGCTTTGGCGCAGGTGTTGTCATGATGATGTTCTTACCATTGCAATTTAGTGTAGTTCAAAGTGCAGGCGTTTCTAGTGCAATTTGTATGGTTCTTTGCGCTGTAATGGTTTATCGCTATCGTAAAACAATTAATTTTAAGAAAATTATTAGACCAGCGGTTTTATATCTGGCAGTCAGCAGTATTTCAATTATATTTGCGAAGATGATTAATCAAAAGATGATGAAAATTATCTTAGGTATTTTTTTAATTGTACTTTCGACCTATTTCTTATTCTTTTCAAAAAAACGGGGTGAACCTAAAGGAATAGCAGCTTTATTATGTATTATCATTTCAGGCATATGTGATGGTCTATTTGGCATAGGCGGTCCATTGATGGTTATTTATTTCTTATCGAAAACACACGGTAAGGAAGAATATTTAGGAACAATCCAATGTTTCTTCTTTATCAATGTTTTTTACTCAACAGTATTTAGAATTTTCAATTCTATTATAACGATTGATTTAATGCCTGGGATTATTTTAGGAATGCTTGGAATACTTATAGGTTTCTTTATTGCAAATAAGATTGTTGGTAAATTAGAAGCCAACTTTATTAGGAAGTTAACTTACATACTTATTGGATTATGTGGTTTATCAAATGTGATGTCCACATTATTGTGAGAAGATAAAAAAGGCAAGAGTGTAAAAGAAATTAATGTTACCGCATTAAATACGTTTTTTTCTCACTAATTCAAAAGTCTTTAATCAGAACCCAGAAAGGAGTGAAGACTAAAATATAAAGGTAGTAGCTGTTACTTTTTTAAAGTGATGATGCAATGAATGACAATTGCCGACTGTGTTCTTTGCTGATAACAAGGACACAGCCGCTGATGCGCATTATGTAAGTCTATTATTGCTATGCCTGCAATTGAATTAATTTTAAAAATTTATAAAATAGGAGGAAGAAAAATGTATAATTTTGATAAAGTCATTAATAGAAGGCAAACGAATTGTTTAAAATATGATGGGGAAAAAGCCTTTGATTCACAAATGATACCGATGTGGGTTGCAGATATGGATTTTGAAACGTTACCAGAAGTGAAGATTGCTTTAGAGAAAAGGGCTCAGCATGGTATATTTGGCTATGCTTCACCCAATGATCCATATTATCAATCTGTTATTAATTGGATGAAAAAAAGACATCATTTTCAAATTGAAAAGAATTGGATAATCACAACGCCCGGGATTGTGACATCTTTAAAACTGGCAGTGAGGGCATATACAAAAGAAAACGATAAAGTAATGGTGATGAAACCAGTTTATTACCCATTTGATGATGCTATAGCAATCAATAAGCGAGTTGTTGTCGAATGCCCGCTTGTTTTTACAAATAATCATTATTATTGTGATTTTGAATTGTTTGAGAAGACTATTGTAGAAAATCAGATCAAATTATTTATTTTATGTAATCCTCATAATCCTGTAGGAAAAGTTTGGACACGTGAAGAATTATATCAGATTGGCACCATTTGTAAGAAACATCACGTTATAGTCGTAAGTGATGAAATTCATATGGATTTCGTTTATGAAGGATATCAGCATGTTCCTTTTTATAATGTCGATGAATCTTTTAAAGAATTTTGTATTATTTGTACTGCACCGTCAAAAACATTTAATCTGGCGTCTTTGCATACTTCTAACATTATAATAGCTAATGAAGAATTAAGAAATTTGTTTGTGAATGAGAAACATGCTGCCGGTGTGACAAGTCCAAATATTTTTGGATTAGATGCTTGTGAAGCTGCTTATACTTATGGGGCAGAATGGGTTGATGAACTCATCAATTATTTAAAGGGAAATATTGATTATATGAAACAATTCCTTGAAACCAGACTTCCTGATTTAAAGATGATTGAACCAGAAGGTCTATATTTGATTTGGGTAGATATGAGAGCATTAGGAATGAATAAAAATGAGCTTGAGGACTTTATGTTGAATAAAGCACATTTATGGTTAGATGAAGGTTACGTATTTGGAACGGGCGGAGAAGGATTTGAAAGATTTAATATTGCCTGTCCACGCAGTTTATTAAAAAAAGCATTAGAACAATTAGAAACAGCCATTAATGAAAGGGGAGAATAGAGTTATGAATAAAGTCGTGATTGTTACAGGCGGAACAAGAGGAATTGGTTATGAAACTGCTAAAAAGTTCTTAAATTCAGGAGATAAAGTGGTTATCGCAAGCATTGATAGTGAAGAAACAATTCATCAGTCTATGGAGACATTATCTCAATTAGGAGAAGTTACATTTTTTAAATGTAATGTCGCTTGCAAAGAAGATTGTGAAGATGTTGTCAATGAAACGATAAAAAAGTACGGACATATTGATATTTTAGCTAATGTTGCCGGAATCGTTGGCAAAAGAGATGACTTCGTGAATATTGATTTGGAAGATACACTGAATGTCATTAAAGTCAATTTAATGGGAACCATTAACATTGGGCATTTTGTAAGCAAGGAAATGGTCAAACAGAAAAAAGGTGTTATTATTAATGTAGGATCTATTTGCGGATTTATGGCTAACACAGAAGCAATTGGATATCATGCAAGCAAAGGCGGAGTCAAAATGGCAACACAAGCCATGGCCAGAGAATTATCACCGTATGGTATCCGGGTTTTATCTGTTGCTCCGGGCTGGGTTAAAACAGGAATGATTGATAAACCTATTGAAGACATAGGAAGTAAGCTTCATATGAAGGGCAGAATTATTCAGCCGCAAGAAATTGCCAATATCATTTATTTAATGTCACTTGATGAGGCCAGTGCTATTAACGGTTCAACTGTTATGGCAGATGATGGGTATGCATCTTTTAAAGGCATTGACGGTAAAAGTAATATTGAATTTTAGTGGATATTTTTGAAAACAAAGAAAAAGGATTGCTTATTATTGTACAAATAAGTAATCCTTTTAAAAATATAGGTACAATTGCTTTATTGAGTTGCCTCGGGATAAGAGCATTGCAATAGATATTTAAATGCCTGCGAAAGGTGTAAAATGCGTGGAAATACAGTGGTTATACTCAAGTCATTTTTTATCAAAACAAATTAGAAGATTGGTTACTGTAAATCAAGAAAGCGTATAAGAAGCACATTATAAAATAGTTGAAATCACATGTAAAAAAGAGGTCATTGAAATATAACCTCTTTTCTTCTTTTAGGGCGTTATGATTTATCAGAATCTGATATAATTGAATCCATTATATGCTGGGACAACAGAAAATTCTTCTTGAGAAAGTCCTGTTTTTTGAATAATCCAGTCTTCTAAATCTTCTTTGGTCATAGCGCAGTTGCCACGATAGCCGTTGCCATAGTCTCTCCATTCACCAACTTCTTTAATTAATCGGTGGGGCAGTACCGATTTGCTTTCACCGTGTTTAAAAGCGATAAAGTAATCTTGGCAAATTTTTGTTGGGCTTTTCTCCGGCATTTCTTTTCCAGTTAAACCGGGCATTCGGAATCCAAAAAGATAAAACATACCAATAATCATCGCAATTCCCATTATAAATACTAGCATCAATGACACCTTCTTTCTAATTTGATTTTATAATTTTAATAAGTTAAAGTCAATAAAAATCATTAAAATAATATAAATAAGTTCATTGGGCTTCATAGGAGACAGTCCGTTAAATAATAGATGAGGTCCTAATTTTCAGATAAAAAAGAGAAATGGGTCCGTCATTTCTCTTTGTCTTTTTATTTAGCTATTTCTTTTGCGCTCTTTTCGCAAAGCACAATCTCTGGGCAAATTGGACATCCGCCTAAGCAATGTTCTCTTTGCCTGCAGGCTGGACATGAATAATAGAAATGCTGGCGAAATTTTTCGAAGATTTCACTTTCCCAGACTTCCTGAATAGCGTATTCATTTAAATCGACGTGCCAGTCTGGATTGTTTGCCGCAAAACTGCAAGGCATCATTTTCATATCTGAAGAGATATAGGCAGACCAGCGGGCCGCTTCACAGGTATCAAGACTATCTAAACGCAGTTTACTGGTATAGCTGATTAGTCCCGGAACAGAACAAGCATCAAAGCCAATTTTAAATGGGAAAGTTTTTTGATCAATCAAAGTAAATAAAGTCTTTACCCTTTTATCTGATGCTTTCAAAACATTCGAATTTTGACCCAGACCTATTGGTTTATGCAATAGGAAGATAACGGCATTGATTCCAGCAGGAAAATCATTGTTTTTTAACCTGGTTATTGCTTCATCAATTGTGCTGTCGGAGAGAACGTAGTGGATATTGGTTTTTACATTTGACCTTAACAACAGATTGATGGCATGAAGCGTGTAGCTGCTGCGATACCAGCTAATCGCGACGGCACCACAATACTTTTTAGATAAATCAACGATTCTTTGATTAAAACCAAACCCGGAAGACGTATAATTCGGAACAATTTGGTATTGATGACAAATTTCTAATATTTCCTGAAAGTCTTCGTGCTGATCAGGATCACCCCTGCCGCCAAGCGCAAACTGAAATGTTTTATCCTGACATTGAGCGGCAATTTTTTCAAAATCACTGACACTCATGTTTGGCATGTAAGTATTAAGACCATTTTGATAGCACTGGACCCCTGATTGAAGACACTTTCCGCTGCTGCCATGGAGACAGTGTCCCATGATGCCAACATCAAGCAATTCCGGAAATTCTGCTCTAAACGGATCCTTATCTGTGATATGAGAGTTTTCATCGATTACTCCGGTGCGCAAATAAAATCCGCTTTTTTCATCAAAGCAGGCGATGTATCTTCCTTTTTGATCAAATTTGCTCTTCATATCAGTAGGTTAAATCTATATCAATACCTTGAAAGTTTTCACTGTCTGCTTCTTCGATGGCAATCCAGAGTCCACGATAAAGATGAATTAATTGATAGTCACTTTCATCGAAACTGACATAATCGTAGTAAACTGTTTTGCCTTCAGCTAAAGCCTGGCGAATTTGATCCGCATAATCTGGATCAATCAGGTAATCTTCTTCCAGAATAGCCTTGAGTTCCTGTTCATTTCTAATCGCATTAGACCCCAGTAAATATTTTTCGACAAAATCCGCAATTGCCTGCTTCTGAGCTTCGGTCAAATGCCCTTTTCTGGCAATAATAAAACTGCTGCTGCTTGAATTGGTTACAAAATCTGTTCTGATTTTCATTTAATTTCCTCCTTGTAATAAGCAGAGGTCAATCATGATTCGGACCATATGTATAAACATATCATTATTTTCCCCTACACTTATATATAGGTTTTCCGCAAGCCAATGACTTTAAAAAAAAGAAAATTTTTTTGAGATGAATGAATTCATTTTTTTCTTAGACATACATTGTCAAAATGACAAGGGAGGGAAATAAAATGTGAAAAAGAGAAATTTAAAACCAAGGCTCATCCCTGCGGCTGTGATGTTTAGTAGTATTGGTGTTTTCCATGCACTTGTCTGATGATTTAGGGATGATGAAAGGTTCATTTACTTTACATGTAACAATTGCTTCTTTTACAGTACTGATTATTCCAAAAGTTTTAGAAAAATGGATGATAAGATTATATTAATTGCCGTAACTGTTGTTTGTATGGAGAATGATGGTCTTTTTATCTTTTTGAAGCAATTGGTATTGATTTTATGTCTTTAATACCTATTACAAACAGATAAAAATTCATTGTTCTTATGATTGGCAGAATGCAAGATAAGCATTGCAGATACTATCGCTGATCAGCAATTTTAAAATATCAGTAAAATGATCGATAGACTCCTGCATGCCTGTTAAAAACCATTCGTCTATAAGTGTGAAAAGAGCCCCGGAAAAATATTTGATAATATAGTTTCTGTGACTTTCTTTGAGAGGTGATGAAGGATGATATTTCTCTTCAAAAATCTTCCATGTTTCTTTTTCATATTCTTGAAAAAGACCACTCATTAATTCTTTAAGATATAAATGCATTTCAGCATAGTATTTTGAATAGCGCATTGAATGAAAAAAATATTTATGGTCACTAATGAAACATAAGAGGCTTTTTGTATGCTCAGTCCAGGTTTTTGTCGATAGTGGATTTTGGCGAAGCTGTAAAAAGTTATCATACAGGGTCCATTTTAACAAGTCTGCAATATTATGAAAATGATAATAAAATGTTTTGCGATTCATGGAAGATTTCTCAACAAGTTCATGAACAGTTATATCATTAAGCGGCTTTTCTTTCATAAGCTCCTGCAGAGTGAATGAAAGAACTTTTTTAGTATAGTTTGCCATGAATAATCACTCCTTTATTTTTAGACAAATTCGGCACATTGTACCGAATTTAATATATTATAGCATTTTTGCACCATTGACGACAATCAGAAATCCTTTTTATAATATTTATCAGAAGGAGGGAAAATTTACAATAACCAAATTATATTGCTTTTACGTTAGCTTCATTGAAAAGCGAGAGTAAGTTATTACATTTTATCACAAAGCTGTTTTAAAAGTATTAAAATATTTAGATAAAGAGGAGAAAATTATGAATAAAGTTGCGTTTATTACTGGCGCTGGCGCCGGAATTGGCAAAGGGATTGCTTTAAGATTAGCAAAAGATGGTTTTGATATTGCTATTAATGATTTGAAAGAAACTGGATTAAAAGAACTTGCGCAGGAGATCAAGTCTTTGGGCGTGGATTGTCACTACTATGTAGGTGATGTATCTGATGAAGCTTCAGTCAATCAGATGTTTGAAGATATAATGAATGATTATGATCGCGTGGATGTCCTGATCAATAATGCAGGAATTTGCCCAATTAGAACTATAGATAAAGTAACAGCAGAAAATTTCCAAAAAACATTTGATATTAATGTCTTATCCATGATGTTATGTACACAAAGAGCCATTAGCATGATGATAAAACAAGGAGGCGGTAAAATAATTAATGCCGCTAGTCAGTCGTCTTTTAGAGAAACACCTATGACTTTTGAATATACAACAACAAAATGGGCAATTCGGGGAATGACAAGAGCAATGGCTGCTTCTTTAGCTCAATATAATATTACCGTTAACGCTTATTGCCCAGGAACAGTGATCACCCCTATGCAGGAACAAATTGCGGAAAATACTGCAAAAATGATGAATGCTAGTATTGAAGATGTGAGAGCTGTGCAAACAAAATCAATTCCTTTGGGAAGATTTCAAACAGTTGAGGATGTTGCTGGACTAGTTTCATTTTTGGCAAGTGATGATGCCAATAATATTACTGGACAGAATATTCTGGTTAATGGCGGGCAGGTAATGAACTAACGTGTTCGTTAAAAAATTAAATGATGGAATAAGGCGAATTATTTGTTTTTATTGTTGGCAGCTTGTATTTAAAACAATTATAGTTACCTTGCTGGTGAGTGCATATATAACAATATGAAGTTTAGTTAAAAATTGAGGCAGGAATCAAATGATATGATAAAATGCTTTGGAAAGGAGAAAGAATGAATATTTTAGATGCAATGAACGCCCGGCATAGTGTTCGGCAGTATATAGATCGGCCGATAGAGAAGGAAACTGAGGTTTCCCTACAAAAGGAGATTGAACTTTGCAATAAAGAGAGTGGTTTGAATATTCAGCTTATTGCAGATGAACCAAAAGCTTTTGATGGATTCATGGCTCACTACGGGAAGTTTGAAGGAGTAAAAAATTATATTGCTTTAATTGGTAAAAAATCCCCGAATCTTGAAGAAAAATGCGGGTATTATGGAGAAAGGCTTGTACTGTTTGCCCAGCAGTTAGGATTGAATACATGCTGGGTAGCTATGACCTATAAAAAAATTCCAGGTGTATTTAGAATAAATGAAGGTGAGAAACTTGTGATTGTTATAGCGATTGGCTATGGCAAAACACAAGGCACAGCGCATCAATCAAAAAAAATTGAGGGTGTCTTGAAGACAGGGACAAGTGCACCTGAATGGTTTTATGATGGTGTTAAGGCTGCCTTACTTGCGCCTACAGCTTTGAATCAACAGAAATTCATGTTTTCATTAAAGGATCACAAGGTTTCTGTGAAACCTGGATTAGGTTTTTATACAAAGATAGATTTAGGTATAGTAAAATATCATTTTGAAATCGGGGCAGGAAAAGAAAATTTTAGATGGGGTATTTGAAAAGTTGAAAACTTGGTGATTTTGATATGATGACCTCCCAGGAGGCAGTGAAAACAATTAGGCACTGATATGGGAGGTTTTTATATTGGGAAGAAGATTGAATCAGGCTTTTTCATTATTTTAACAACGTCAGTTCTTATTTAGCATTTTATCATATCCTTTGTCAAAAAATAAATGAAATATTCTGCAAAAGCTTTAACTTATACTTTGCTAAGTATTATATTTCATGTAGAATAATGATAAGGGAGGGAAATAAATGATGAAAAAGACACAATTAAAGCCATGGCTTGTCCTTGCAGTGTGCTGTGGACTTGCGGCGGCGTCAATGGGAATTATGTGTAACAGCATTGGTGTTTTTTATACGCCAGTGTCTGATGATTTAGGTGTGATGAAAGGCTCATTTACTTTGCATGTAACAATTGCCTCGATTGTTGCTTCTTTTACTGCTTTGATCATTCCAAAAGTTTTAGAAAAAATAGATTATAAAATTATTCTGATAACAGTCACTGTTATTTGTTCTGTTTCAGCTTTTTTAATGGGCATGGCTACAAAATTATGGCATTTCTATGTACTTGGCGCACTTCGGGGCATTGGCATTAATTTTATGTCTCTGATTCCAATTACAATGATTATCGGTAACTGGTTTACTAAATCAACAGGATTAGCCACCAGTTTGGTATTATGTTTTAGCGGTATTGCCGGAGCTGTTTTTTCGCCATTATTTACTTCTATCATTGCGAATCACGGTTGGCGCTATGCTTACTTTATCATGGGCATATGCATTATTGCTTTATCCCTGCCGGCCATCTTATTTCCCTTTAAAATTGATCCTGCCAAAGAAGGCAAAGAACCTTATGGCGGTGTCATTAAGATTGCTGATCATCATGTGAAATTAGAGGGAGCTAATTTCAATCCTAAAACAATTTATTTTGGTATTTTTGTATATGTTGCAGTTACCATTACCGCAATTACCTGTTTCCCGCAATATTTTCCAAGCTATGCACTTACGCTTAATCTTTCTGCCTCAACCGGAGCAGTTATGCTGTCTGGCTGTATGATTGGCAATATATTGTCAAAGCTTATCATCGGCTTTTTAAGTGACTGGATCGGCAGTATTAAATCTACTTTAGTCATGTTGATTTGTAATTTGCTTGCTTTGATCATGTTATTATTGAATCCTGGACAAAATCTGGCACTGGCTGCCGCGTTTATTTTCGGATCGATTTATTCTTTAGGTTCAGTCAGTATCGCACTATTGACAAAGGATTTCTTTGGATTTGCAAATTACTCTCAGGCATATTCTAAAGTTTCATTTTTCACAGGTTTTGCTGGTGCTTTTGCGGCTAGCTTAATTGGTTATATTTATGATTTTACAAGTACATATAAAGCTGCAATCGTTCTTTTTATCATTATGCATGTTTTTATTTATATCGCATTGCTTTATCTTTCTAAAAATAAAAAGAGAAAAAAGGCATAACCTGGACATTCACCCTTGTTAAATAAGACAGGCATTGTTTTTATCTATCCTCTCATCGTTACTTTGATTGAATTTCTGATTATTAAGATTGAGGACAGCCTGACGGATAAAATCATCGGCTGTCTGATCAAAGTGATTTTACCCCTGTGTTTTTTGCTTGTCAGTATTTTGTTATTCGCAAGGGGCGTCAGTAACTTAGCTTTAAGTATTATGGTAACAGCAGTCTTTGTAATATGTGTTATTTATATGAATTGTTCATCATAAAGCGGAGAAAATTCCGCTTTTTATCATTGTTTCTGAGCTGACTTATCCAGCCGCCTGATGATTTTATTTTCAAAAATTACTTCATCTGGATTAATTCTTGTTTGAAATTGTCAATGGAAAAATGATATAATAACTATACAGCGAGTAGCAATAACTGCGTAAAACCGGTTGTGCAATGACGCTGTATTTTTTTATACAGATGATCTTATTTATCCCGAGGTGAAAACAATGAATCAAGCAATAAAACAAAATAAAATGGCTGTCATGCCTATGAAAAAACTTGTCTTTTCGATGTCTCTCCCATTAATGATCTCTTTATTAGTACAGTCACTGTACAATATTGTTGATGGTATCTTTGTCGCTAAAATCAGCGAGGATGCTTTGACAGCAACGTCACTGGCATATCCTGTTCAGATTCTGATGGTTGCCGTTTCCGTAGGAACAGGCGTAGGTGTTAATGCACTTATTTCTCAGAAAATTGGCGCTAAGCAGCATGAGCAGGCTAATCAGGCTGCTACAACAGGCCTGGTCCTTTCTATTATCTGTACATTGTTCTTTATGTTGTTAGGCGTTTTTGGAACACATTATTTTGTAGGCTTATTTACCAATGACCCGGTCACTGGTTCTCTATGTGAAAGCTATCTTAGCATTTGCATGATTTTTAGCTTAGGCATTTTCCTGGAAACACTGGCACAGCGTCTGTTACAGGCGGTTGGCAATACTTTTTTAAGTATGATATCACTGGTTGTTGGGGCATTAACAAATATTGTGCTGGATCCTATTCTTATTTTTGGCATGTTTGGCCTTCCTGCCATGGGCATTCAGGGAGCAGCGATTGCCACTGTCATTGGACAATGGTTAGGGGCTGCTGTCGCTCTGGCTCTGAATTATTTTAAAAATCCAGAGATCAAATTTATTTTTCATGGTTATCGTTTGACCAAAACAATGCTGTATGCTATTTATAAGGTGGGCGCACCAACGATTCTTATGCAGGCGATGGGCAGCATCATGCTTTCCGCAATCAATGTCATCCTCATGCCATTCTCAGCAACCTCTGTAGCATTTTTTGGTGTTTATTATAAACTTCAAAACTTCCTCTTTATGCCGATGAATGGATTAGGCCAGGCATTGATTCCAATTATTGGCTATAATTATGGTGCGAAAAATGGCGAACGAATCATGAAAGCTTTGAAAACAGCACTGCCTGCCGCTGTTGCTATGGCCCTTATTGGCACTGTTATTTTCCTGATGATACCTGAGCAGCTGCTTCTCTTATTTTCTGCCGGAGATGAAATGCTTGCGATCGGCATTCCGGCTCTGAGAATTATCTCTGTGTCTTTTGCTTTTGCTGCGGTGACTATGATTATTGGATACAGCGCTTCTGGTCTGGGGAACGGCTTTATCAATATGATGGGCGCAGCACTTCGTCAATTGATTGTGCTTTTGCCATTGGCATATCTCTTTGCCAAATATGGTGGTGTTAGTATGATCTGGTATGCAATGTGGATCGCAGAAACTGCTGCGGTTGTCTATTCTGTTATCAGTATTAAAAAAGAATTGCATAAAAAAGTCGATGTCTTAATCGCCAAAGCATCATCGGCATCTTAAAAAGAAACGCTCATGTTTCTTTTTTTTGACGATATATCAGCGTATCAGCCAGGCTAACAATGCGGCTGAAGTTTTTTGCGAAAAATGTTGAATCAGGCATTTTTATTTGATAATATCTTCTTATTATAAAGACACGATAAAGTGAGGAGAGTTGAAAATGAATTGCTTAGAGGAAAGAATACTAAAAGAAGGCATTGTTAGAGAAGGTAATGTTCTTAAAGTTGATAGTTTTCTTAATCATCAGATGGATATTCGTCTCTTTAAACAAATGGGTGAAGAATGGCAAAGAAGATTTGCGGATGTTAAAATCAATAAGATTCTGACGATTGAAGCTTCCGGGATTGGCATTGCCTGTATTGCGGCTGAATATTTCGATGTTCCGGTTGTGTTTGCGAAAAAATCTAAAAGTATCAACGTTGAGGGAGAAATGTATGTAGCTGAAGTGGAATCTTTTACACATAAAACTAAAAATCAAATCATTGTTTCTAAAAAGTATTTAGGTGCTGATGATTGTGTTTTGATTATTGATGATTTTCTGGCAAATGGCTGTGCTTTGCAGGGGCTAATCTCCATCGTAACGCAATCAGGTGCATCCGTTGCCGGGATTGGCATCGCGGTTGAAAAAGGATTCCAGCCAGGCGGACGCATAATTCGCAATTTGGGATATCATTTAGAATCTCTGGCAATTGTAGAAAGCATGGATGCAGCTACGGGAAATATTGTATTTAGAAAACAGGACTAAAAAAGAAAGGGAGAAGAAAATGAAGAATCAGTCAGTGAGCATTGACAACATTTATCAATTAGATGGAAAAGTGCCTGTAGCCAAAGCAATTCCCTTTGGATTACAACATATCTTAGCGATGTTTGTCGCTAATATTGCACCGATTATCATCGTTGCCGGTGTCAGTGGATTGGACGCCAAACAGAGCGGTGCCCTTATTCAAAGCGCTATGGTTATTGCTGGGATTGGCACCTTAATTCAGTTATTTCCTATATGGAAAATTGGCTCTGGACTGCCGATCGTTATGGGCATTAGTTTTACTTTTGTTTCAGTTTTTTGTTATTTGGGACCAACCTATGGATATAACGCGATTGTCGGCGCTGTGCTTGTTGGCGGGATAATCGAAGGCATATTAGGTTTATTTGCTAAATATTGGATGAAGATTATTACACCTATTGTTTCAGCGAGTGTTGTGACAGCGATTGGATTTTCTTTGTTATCGGTTGGTGCTGCCTCTTTTGGCGGCGGCAGCGGCAGTATTGATTTTGGTTCTGCCAGCAATTGGATTTTAGGAACAATTACTTTACTGAGCTGTATCCTTTTTAATATTTTTGCTAAATCCTACTGGAAACAATTATCTGTTTTATTTGGATTGGTTGTCGGCTATCTTGTGGCCGCATGTATGGGAATGGTGGATTTCTCAGGATTGCAGGATGCAGCGATTATTGCTTTGCCATCGCTGATGCCTTTTACGCCTGAATTCAATATGGATGCGATTATTTCTGTTACTTTAATTTTCCTTGTCTCAGCGACAGAAACAATCGGAGATACTTCCGCGCTGGCAAATTCCGGTCTTAATAGAGAGGCAACTTCTAAAGAAATTGCCGGATCTTTAGCCTGTGATGGTTTTGTCAGTGCCTTGTCCTCTGTTTTTGGATGTTTGCCAATCACATCTTTCAGTCAGAATGTTGGCCTTGTGGCCATGACGAAGGTTGTCAATCGCTTTACCATTGCCTTGGGTGCACTCATTATGGTTTTAGCTGGTGTATTTCCAATTTTTGGGGCTCTGCTTGCAACTTTGCCAGATGCGGTATTGGGCGGCTGTACAATCATGATGTTTGGCACAATCGTTGTCAGTGGCTTGCAGATGATCAGTAACTGCGGGTATTCTCAAAGAAATATTACGATTGCCGCTTTATCCTTAAGTACAGGGATTGGTTTTACTCAGGTACCTGAAATATTTAAGATTTTCCCGCAGCTGGTTCAGAATATTTTTGCGGAAAACTGTGTGGCAGTTGTTTTTCTGGTGGCTATTATCCTCAATTTGGTTTTGCCAAAAGACATGGAAGCATCACCAAAAAGCGGACAGTAAACGCAAAGTTATAACAGCGATAGCAAAGGAGGCAGTGTTTTCAAAACTGCTCCTTTTTTTAGTCAAGCCCAGATAAGATTTAGCCTTATGGATGACTGCCGGATCATTCATTTAGGTGTTAGTTAGAAGGGTAAATATTAAAACAGTTGACATTAAAAAGGCAGAAGTTTATGATAAAAATATAAAGGAGGCAGAGTAAAATGGTGTCAATAAGAAAGTATCGCCCAAGTGATTTTGAAGATGTTCACCGCATCAGCTTAAGAGCTTCATCGCATCCCGATAAAACAGGAGATGATTTAAAATATCATTTCTTCATGTATACGGATTATTATTTGACTTGCCAGTCAGATACGTCATTTGTTGCGGAAGATGAACAGGGCAAAGTGATCGGCTATTTGCTGTGCGCAAAAGACTGTGATGCGTATACTAAAACGATGCAGGAAACATTGATTCCGCAATTGGAAAGTGACATATTAAAAGAACGGGCTTCGCAGGAGGTCAGTGTATTTGGCCGCTATAAAGAGAATTATGCAGCACATCTGCATATTGATATTGATCCGGATTTCCAGCATGGCGGTGTTGGTTCGAAATTAATGAAGGCTTTAGTTGAAGATTTAAAAGCTAAAGGCGTGAATGGTGTGATGCTGGGGGTTGCCCAAAAAAATACGAAGGCCATCAGATTTTATGAGAAGAATGGCTTTGATGTCATTGAAGAAAATGAATTTGTGAAAACCATGGGTTTAACCTTGAATAAATAACCTTTAGCTTTATTGTCCTTTGCATTTTTGCTTAGGACTTTTTATTAGCCGATGATCATCATAAAGAAGAAATGCATAGATATAAATATATTCAATGATCCATAAAATCTCTGTAATATTAATATCGCAGTTTTTTTAAGCAAATTTAGAACGGATCAACAGGGTTTTGAGTGTTAGGCAGAGTGTTTCTCAACAGTTTGGAAAATGATTGACAAAATAATATTTTCAGGTAAAATACTATTGACGTAGCAATTCTACGCAAGTACTTGACCAACCAATAGGTTTAAGGCTACACGGACGGCCGGGTCGAATGCCGAAGACTTGTTGAAGAGACAAGGGCTGTATCTGAAGGATACAGATTTGAGCAGAAGCTCATTTATAAGTTGGTTACTTATAACCAAAGTGCGCATATGCATTGACTTGTAAAATCTCTCGGTACTCGTGATTCTTGTGTGGAATGTGGATATTCCTGGTTTTTTCAGGCGGATGCATATGCTCCGTCTTTTTTGTTTGGAAAGGAGAGATACAATGAAAAAGATGAGAACATTTTTATGCAGCGGTTTAGCTTTAGCGCTGCTGTTGACAGGCTGTGCTGACAAAACAAATAGTGCATCTGTTCTGGAAGAAGCCTCAAAAAACTATGTTGCAAGTGTTGATGTGGATTATTCCTATGATTTAGCGTTAAGGATGGAAGAAAACAAATCCAATGAGCAGCTGGGATACCGCACAGCCGGATCAGAAGCAGAGTTTCTTACAGGAGAAATGCTTGTCGATGAAATGAAGCGCATTGGCTTGACAAATGTCAGTAAAGATGAATTTACTTTGGATGGCTGGACATTCGAGAAAGCGGAGTTAACCTATACGCAGCTGGATGGCAATGAGAAAACGATACAGTTAGGCGGATATCAAACAAATTTTGATACGGCAGGTCTCAAAGAATATACCGTGATTGATGGCGGCAATGGCACTGAAACTGATTTAAAGGAACTGGATGTTACGGATAAACTGGTCCTGATTGACATTAATCAGAGAGATAATTGGTGGATCAATTATCCGGCATATGAAGCTCATCTTCATGGTGCGGCTGCAGTGATCGCTGCCCAGAATGGCGGTTATGGCGAAATCAGTGACGATGCTTTGAACGCTCAGGATATTTGTGGGCCTGATGATGCGCCGGCTTTCTCTATTTCAAAAAATGATGCGGATATTTTGCGCGATATCATGGCCGCAAAGCAAACCAATGAGATAAAAGTCAGGCTGGATGCGAAGAGCGTCGTAGAACGTAATGTAAAATCTTACAATATTGTTGGTGTGATTCCCGGTAAAACGGATGATATGGTTCTGATGAGTGCTCACTATGATTCTTACTTTGCCGGCTTCCAGGATGATAATGCAGCGATTGCCTTAATGATGGGGATTGCCAAAGGGATCATTGACAGCGGATATGAGCCTCAAAAGACATTAGTATTCTGTGCCATGGCTGCCGAAGAATGGGGAACCGTGAATACCCGCTATGATTGGTCAACGGGCGCTTATAACCAGATTTTCCGGGTTCATCCGGAGTGGGTAGGCAAAGTAATGGCGGATATTAATTTTGAGCTTCCTGCAATGAACGAAGGTACCACGGATCAAATCAGATCATCTTATGAATTGGCAACTTATTTAAATGCCTTTAAGGAGAGCGTGCCAAAAATTGAAGGCGTATTTGAAGAGGGAATAGAAATTATTGTGCCAACCCAGACCTGGTCCGATGATTTCTCATTATCAATTGCAGGTATTCCGGCTACGGTCACTGCACTTCGCGAGGGTTTTGCAGCTTCTACTTATCATTCACAATTTGATAATAAAGACACCTATTCCAGGGAAGCCTTTTTATACCATCACAACTTATATGGCATGCTGATGGTGGCTTACGATCAGCTGGCTGTTTCACCGCTTGATTTTACAACACGCTTAAATGCTTTAAAAAATGTCAGTGAAGAGGGAATCCTGACCAAGTCGCAGTCTGCGGATCTTAACCAGAAGATAGAGACTGTGCTTGGCCAAGCAGCGCAGGCCTGGCAAACCGTTCAAAAGGCCAATGATGAGTACACAGCGGCGTTAAATTCCGGCGACCAGACAAAAGCCAATGAGATTTTGCAAAAATATGCCGGGCTGAATGAGATGGTATTAGAAACCTTTAAGTTTGCAGAAGATCATTTTGTTCGTTTAACCTGGGAGGATGTCTCTTTCTTCCCACATGAACATTCAGCTAATAATATCGCTGCATTAAAGGGCGCTATTGCAGCATTGGAAGATGGCAAGGCAAGTACTGCTTTGGACGAATATCTGTATCTGGTAGATAACAATTGGTATGCCTATGACTGGTCAAAGGAGACTTATCATTATTTTACAGATTATGTCCTTCATCAGAGTGCTGACCGTTTGATGTGGGGCGCCGGCCGGGTGCAGGGGCATACGGATTTATTTGAAGTGATTCGTTCTCTGATGGCAAAAGAAGATCAGGCGGATTATACTGATGAATTGGCAATCTTAAATGAAGCCTTAAGCAAAGAGGAAGGAATGCTGCAAAGTCAGATTGACTTTGAACTTGAAAGTCTGGATGAACTGCAGAAGTATCTAAAAGATATTGGCGAATATCAATAACCTTTTTTGAGCTGTAACAGTTAGAAAATAGCTGCCTGTTTCAGCTCTTTTTGATTAAGCAAAAACATTGTTGAAGACTTTTTGTCATTAAAGATATCTGTTAAATAAGTGAGAAAGTATTTTGTTTCTTTTCTTTTTATTTGCATGTATAATGAAATAAATATTGACAAATTAAGAAAACAGATTATACTGATAATTAGATTATCGATAATCAAATTATCAGTTGAAAGGAGAAAATGGAAATGTCAAAACCAGATAAATCTATCGATCCTAAGATACTGGAGAGTGCTAAAAAGGAATTTTTAGGAAATGGCTATGAAAAGGCTTCGTTAAAAACCATTTGTGCCAATGCGCAAGTGACGACTGGCGCTTTGTACAAAAGGTATAAAGGTAAAGAAGAATTATTCAGTGCAGTAGTTGCGGATACCATCAAAGATCTTAATGCAGTCATTGAACAGAAGCATCTGATTCACAGAATGCCCATCAGTGATGAGGAACTTATCAAGGCATGGGATATGGATGAAGATTATATGCTGTGGTGGTTTGATTACCTTTATCAAAGAAAAGATGGCTTTGTCTTACTATTAAGATGCAGCGAAGGAACGAAATATTCAAATTTTACGCATGACTGGGTTGAAATCATGACAAAGTATACCTATGAATATTATTTGGAGGCCTGCCAGAGAGGACTGACAGACCGGCAAATCCCAAAGTTTGAACTGCACGTACTTCTGTCTGCTTTTTGGGCCACCATCTACGAACCATTTATTCATGATTTCACATGGGATGAAATTGTTGAGCACAGCCATATTGTCTGCCAGCTTTTCGACTGGTATAAAGTTTTAGGTTTTCATGAAAAATAAACTCCTGAAAGGGAGTTTATAAAATGGTCAGAAGTTAGCTTTAGCTAACTATGGAGGAGAGATATGTTTAAGAAAGTATTGGTGTATGCAGGAGAATATAAAAAATATTCTTACCTGTCTGTGGGATTGTTACTGATTGCCGTCACTGCGAGTATTCTGCCTTATTTGTTTATTTACCAGCTGATTGATCCACTGATTGCCCATGAAACCCTGGAGGTTTCCTATATTGTTTTCCGATTAGCAGCGATTGCTTTGTGCTTTATTTTATATGCTTATTGTTATATTGCCGGTTTAGCTTACTCGCATCAAAGTGCCTATCATACTTTAAAGAATCTCCGTATTTCTTTACAGAAGAAATTGGAAAGCAAACCATTAGGTATGATTGAGGCAAAGGGCGTAGGCACACTTAAAAAAATGTTTATTGATGATATTGAGTCTATTGAATTACTGCTGGCGCATGCATTGCCAGAAGGAATTGCTAATCTTGCCATTCCCGTTTTAATTTATTTGGTTATGTTTTTTGTGGATTACAAGCTGGCATTGCTTTCTCTGTGCTCTTTGCCAATCGGTTTATTGGCGATGGGAGCGATGTATAAGATTGGTTCTAAGGAAATGGGCAACTATTATGCTGCAGCGCAAAAAATGAATAATACCATTATTGAATATATCAACGGAATGGAAGTGGTGAAGGTTTTCAACCGGGATGGTGAATCCTATCATCGTTTTGAAGGTGATGTCAAGGCTTATCGAGATTTCACTTTAGCGTGGTATAAGGCCTGCTGGCCATGGATGGCTCTTTATAACAGCATTCTTCCTTGTGTCGCGCTGGTTACGCTGCCTGTTGGCTCTTTTCTTGTTTTAAAAGGATATGCGACATTAAGCAATTTTGTTCTGGTGCTTTGTCTGTCATTTGCTATCGGTGCACCACTGATTCGGGCATTGAGCTTTGTTTCAACGATGCCGCAGATCAATTACAAAATTGAAGCTTTGGAAAAGCTGATGGATGCACCGGAATTACAGGCCTCAGATGAAGCTTTTACAGGCAACAATTATGATATTGTTTATGAGGATGTGCATTTTGGATATGATCAAAAAGAAGTGATTCATGGCATTAATCTCCAAATCAAACAAGGCACAACGACTGCTTTGATTGGAGAATCCGGCAACGGGAAATCAACACTTGCCAAATTACTGGTGCATTTTTATGATGTTAACAGCGGGCGCATTACGATTGGCGGACAGGATATCCGGCAAATGCGAATCAGCGATCTTAATGAATTGATTTCCTTTGTTTCACAGGATCAGTTTCTATTCAATACAACACTTTTGGAAAATATCCGTGTCGGTAATTTGCAGGCTAGTGATGAAGAGGTTAAAGCCGCCGCTTCAAAAGCACAATGTGATGAGTTTTTCTCAAGACTGGATCATGGCATTGAAACAATGGCAGGAGATGGCGGAAAGCAACTTTCTGGCGGTGAACGACAGCGAATTGCTTTAGCCCGTGCCATTCTGAAGGATGCCCCAATAATCGTACTTGATGAGGCAACAGCTTTCATGGATCCAGAGAATGAGGATAAAATGAATAAAGCCATTGCAGCTGTGATTAAAGATAAAACAGTCATTGTTATAGCTCATCGCTTACAGTCCATCGTCAATGCCGATCAGATTTGCTTGTTAAATGACGGACATTTAGAGATGGTCGGAAAACACGAAGAACTGCTTGAAAAATCCAGCCTGTATCAGAAGTTGTGGAACGCTGCGGTTGGCAGAGTTCAGTGGAAAATTGAAACGAAAGAGGTGGAAGTATGATTGCCCTGATGTCACGAATCTTATCTATATCAGGAAAGTATAAGAAAAATATTTATCTGGCATTTGTTTTTTCATTCTTTAAATCCATGTTGGCAAAAATGCCGGTTTTCTTAGCTTTTCTTTGTTTTGAGGCCTTTTATAATCAGACCATGCATTCCCAGATGTGTCTATGGATGGGAATAGGCTTAATTGCCTGTGTTTTATTGCAGACACTTTGTCAAAATCTTTCTGATCGCCTGCAGTCTGCTTCCGGATATCAGATTTTTGCCGATATGAGAATGGCACTTGGCAAGCATTTGCGGCATATGCCAATGGGCTATTTTACGGAAGGAAATATTGGAAAAATCAGTTCTGTTTTGTCCACAGATATGGTTTTTATTGAAGAAAACTGCATGACGACGATTGCGAATATGATGAATTACCTATTCTCACAGATTATTATGATCATATTTATGTGCTATCTTAACGTCTGGTTAGGATTGACTTCTGTCATTATGGCGGGAATAGTCATTCTTGTCGCGAAAAAAATGGAAAGAGATTCTTTTTATCATTCTGATATCCGTCAGGAACAAAGCGAGAATCTGACGGAAGCAGTTTTAGATCACATCGAGGGCATCGGTATTATTAAAACCTATAACCTGTTAGGTGAAAAATCTGCGGAACTTTCTAACAACTTTGTCAAAAGCTGTCAGACGAGCATTGATTTTGAAGAAAGTGCAGCGCCATGGCAAAAAAGGCTAAATATCCTGTATGGTTTATCTTATGTCATTATCCTTGCCTTAGCGCTTTATTTGAATGCTCAGAAGATGATGACGGTGCCTTATTTGATTGGTGTCATTTTATTTGTTTTTGATCTGTTTGGTCCTTTGAAAGCTTTCTATGGTGACAGTGCCAGACTGACCGTCATGAACAGCTGTTTAAACCGTATTGAGGACATCTTTAAACAGGAAGAACTTGAAAATAACGGCCAAAAACATATCCCGGCAGAACCAAATGAAAAAGAAGTGGAATTCAGTCATGTCCATTTTGGTTATGGCAAGCAGGAAGTGCTGCATGATATTTCCTTTCGTTTAAAGCCAAACCAGATGCTGGCACTTGTGGGGGCATCGGGCAGCGGAAAGTCAACGATTGCCAATTTATTGACACGTTTCTGGGATTTGAAGTCCGGATGCATCAAAATCAGGGGTGTTGATATTCGAGAGATTCCATTAGCTGAGCTGATGGATCACATGAGCATGGTTTTTCAGAGAGTTTATCTTTTCCAGGATACCATTTACCATAATATTGCAATGGCCAGACCTGATGCAAGCAAAGAAGAAGTTATCGAAGCGGCAAAGAAAGCGAGATGTTATGATTTTATCATGGCCCTGCCAGAGGGCTTTGACACGATTGTAGGTGAAGGCGGCGCCTCTTTATCCGGCGGAGAGAAACAGAGAATCTCTATTGCCAGATGCATATTGAAAGACACACCATTGATTATTCTTGATGAGGCAACAGCCAGTGTCGATGCCGATAATGAAAGCTATATTCAGGAAGCTATCAATGAACTTGTCAAGGGAAAAACACTGATTGTGATTGCTCACCGCTTAAATACAATTCAATCGGCAGATCAGATATTGGTTATTGATCAGGGCAGGATTGCTGAGAGCGGAACGCATCAGATGTTAATGACCCAAAACGGTATTTATCGACAATTTGTCTCTCTTAGGGAACGCCAGCAACCCCTGAATTTGAAGGAGGCTTAAAAATATAGTGTAAACAATAGTTCATTCACAGAGCTATTGTTTTTTTGATGTCTCATCAAACAAATGCTTATAATATGCTGTTGGGCTCAAATACGCCACAATAGTGCCTTGAAAATTTTACAAAAAAGCCCAGTTTTTTGCCTGGTGTGATATAATATATCTATCAAATGAAGATGGCAGATTGATATGTCATTTGAATCAAATGCATATTAACAGTGATCAATGACAGATAGTTTTAGCAGGTTGACTTCTTGGAAACAGAAAGCATTAGAACTAAAACCTTTGCTGGGAATATTTTTTCATTCATAGATGAAAACCTTTCAGTGTACGCTATTCTTCCAGTGCCTTTAGATCAAATAAACAATAGAAAAAGGGGAAATAGATAATGATGACGGCAATGCAGGTATTTTTATCAGGCACATTTGGACAGATGATCATTGTTTGTCTTGTTGTCTGCATGCTAGGCAAGCGGCACATCAAAGTAGATTACTCATCGGCAATTGGCATGGCAGCTATCATTATTGCCGGTGCGTCTTCTGCGCTTTGGGGCATTATTGTTTCAAATCAATATCATCATATTGCCCTCGGGGAGATATTACTGAATTTTTTTAATATTAATGCTATGCTGCGTTATTATCTGGCGGCTTTTATGTTTTTGGTGCTGGATTTTGGCTATTTATTGTTTGGCGGGCATATTAAAATTGATCATTGGTATTCACCTGTGCTGCTTTTTTTCAAGGCGATTATTTTTGGGGGAATAGAGGAGATAGGGTGGAGATTTACTTTTATGCCCATGGCAGAAGCAAAAATTGGTTTTATTGGTGCAGTATTGTGTTCTTTTATTTTATGGGGCATCTGGCATTTCTTATATTTCTATGTAGAAGGAACGCTTCATCAGGTTCAAGTCTTTCCTTTTTTACTGGGATTATTCACAAATTGTTTTATTTTATCAGCGTTATATAAATATTCAGGAAGTCTATGGATATGTGTGATGACACATGCGGCCATCAATACATTAGCTCAGATTTCAGAGCGCGGCAACAAGTACATAGCCTTATTAGGCAAAGCCGTCATTATCTTATGTGCCTGTTCGATAGCCATGATTTTATAAATCATCAAAACTTACTAAATTATGCTTAAAATAAGTATAAAAATATTAATGTTTCACTATGCGCAAGAATGATAGTATCATAGATTTTTAGTATTGTACTTCTTTTAAGATAGGGGTTAAAATGGAATCATAGAGAAAAGGGGGAGCCAAATGGAATATATCATGTTGAATAATGGTGTTAAAATGCCTAAATTGGGCTATGGAACGATTGGTCAGGCAGGAGAACAAATCATCAATAATGTCAGCTTTGCCTTGCATCATGGGTATCAGCTGATTGACACCGCTAATCGGTATGGCAATGAAATAGAAGTAGGACTGGGATTAAAAAAATCCGGATTAAAAAGAGAAGATTATTTTTTGGAAACAAAGCTTGGACCAACTTTATATGAAAATGATCAGGCAATTGATGATACACTAAAAAGATTAGATGTTGATTATATTGACTTAATGCTGCTGCATCACCCTGTGAACAACTATATTTATGCTTATCATATGTTGGAAAAAGCCTATAAAGCAGGAAAAATTAAAGCCATTGGCCTGTCTAATTTCCCTGTCGAAAAAATTCAGGAAATACTGGATCAGTGTGAAATCAAACCAGCCGTTATGCAGGTTGAATGCCATCCCTATTTTCCGGCAGAGTTGGTTAAACCATTTTGTGATAAGCAGGGCATTGTTCTACAATCATGGTATCCTTTGGGTCATGGCAACAGCGAAATGTTAAATGATCCGGTCTTTGTCAGACTTGCAGGGAAGTATCATAAATCAACAGGCCAGATTATTTTAAGATGGCATACCCAAATGGGTTTTGCGCTTGTTCCCGGCAGCAAATCAGAAATTCATATTCAGGAAAATGCGGACATTTTTGACTTTACTTTAACAGACGATGAAATGTTAGAAATTGCTGGACTAAACAGGCATGAGCCATTTTATCATGTGACAAAGGAATCTTTGGAAAGACTGGCAGTAACAAAATGTAATTTTGAAGAATAACGGGAGGCAACAGAAATGGAATATAAAATGTTAAGCAATGGGTTAAAAATGCCAATGGTCGGTTTTGGTGTTTTCAGAGTCCCTGATAAAAAAGAGTGTCAGGCATCTGTTTATCAGGCAATCAAGGCGGGTTATCGCCTGATTGATACAGCTGCGTCTTATACAAATGAAGATGCTGTTGGTGCTGCCGTAAAGCAGGCAATTGCGGAAGGTATTTGCACACGAGAAGATTTGTTTATTACTTCTAAGCTATGGGTTCAGGATATGAAAAATTACGATGCGGCTAAAAAAGCGATTGACGCTTCAATTCAAAAAAGCGGTTTAGCATATCTTGATTTATATTTGCTGCATCAGGCCATGGGTGATTATTTTGCGGCCTGGCGGGCTATGGAAGATGCCTATCGGGAAGGAAAATTAAAAGCAATTGGGGTTTCTAACTTTTATCCGAATATTCTGACAAATTTTTGTGAAACTGTAACAATCAGACCGATGGTCAATCAGGTGGAATTGCATCCTTACTTTACGCAGGAAGAAGCTTTGGAAACAATGAAATATTATGGAGTCGTTCCGGAAGCCTGGGCACCGCTTGGCGGCGGCAGATACAATCCTTTTGCGGATGAAATGCTTTTGTCTATTGCCCAGCATCATCAGAAATCTGTTGGACAGGTGCTTTTACGCTGGAATATCCAAAGAGGTGTTGTTGTGATTCCCAAATCTACACATCTGGAGCGGATTATTGAAAATATAGATGTCTTTGATTTTGTGTTAAGTGAAGATGAAATGAAACAGATTTCTTCATTGGATATGGGCTATACTGGTTCAAGAGCTAAGCATTTTGATCCTGAGTTTGTCAGAATGTGTGTGAATAAAAAAATCCATGATGAATAAAAAATAAACGATGGCGGGCTCATTGCCAATGAATTGGCTGGCTTCATAACTGAAAAAAATAAAGCGAGATGTAAGCAGGTTTCATCATGGCGCGGCAGTATACAATATTTGTAAAATAATATCATTTTATGGATCATATCAGACAAAACAAGATAATGAAGTTAAGGAGGAATCTCTATGATTTTATACTATACAGGAACGGGAAACAGTGCTTTTGCGGCTAAAAAAATTGCCTATATCGTTCAGGATGAATGGATGAATTTATTTGACAGACTGAAGAAAAAAGAGACTCAGGAAATTCATTCAGAAAAGCCTTTTGTGATTGTATGTCCAACTTACGGATGGAGAATTCCCCGTATCTTAGAGGAATGGCTAAAGGCGGTGCCATTAACTGGCAACAGGCATATTTATTTTGTGATGACCTGTGGTGATGGGATCGGTAATGCTCAAAAATCACTTCAGATTCTCTGCCAGCAAAAAGGGATGATCATGATGGGCTGTGCTAAAATTGTCATGCCGGAGAATTACATTGCCATGTTTGCTGTTCCTGATCAGAATGAAGCTGTGAAAATTATCAGTCAGTCATTACCTTTAATAGAAGCTGCTGCGCAATCGATCAAGACAGAACAGCGGCTGCCGGATTTGAAAGTCAGCGTTTTGGACAGATTATGCAGCAGTGTTGTCAATGGGTTATTTTATCCGCTTTTTGTGCATGCCAGAAAATTCTATGTAAAAGAGAACTGCATCTCGTGCGGGAAATGTGTTCAGGTTTGTCCGCTCAATAATATTCAGTTGATTGAAGGAAAGCCTGTATGGCAGGATCAGTGTACACATTGCATGGCATGTATCTGTCATTGTCCCCAGGCGGCCATCGAATATGGTGAAAAGAGTCTTGGCAAACCGCGCTATTTATGTCCGCAATTGCCAGAACAGGCGGAAAATGAAACGGCCTGATTATAAGAAATTGAAACAGAAGCAAGCAAGGGGTTTGAGCTAAACTGCTGCGGCTTCTTTTTTATTTCTCAAAAAGTTTAATATAGTGAATTTTTTTTAAAATATATTAAATTGATATTGCAAAATATGCAAAAATATGTATAATAATTTTGTGTTATCTACTTATACAAGAAGTTTAGTATTTCAAAACTCGATGACAGGAGGGGATGAAAGGCATTTATGAATATCGGCAATAAAATAAAAGAGTTAAGATTACGCAATGATTTGACACTGCAGGAACTGGCGTCCAGAAGTGAACTGACAAAAGGATTCCTGTCTCAGGTGGAAAGGGATTTAACCAGTCCAAGTATTTCTACTTTGGAAGATATTTTAGAAGCTTTGGGGACAAACCTCTCAGAATTTTTTCAGGCGGAAAGCGAAGAACAGATTGTCTTTCATACACAGGATTTTTTTGTGGATGAAAATGATGAATATATGATTGAGTGGATCATTCCCAATGCTCAGAAAAATGAAATGGAGCCTATTTTACTGACACTGTATCCTAAACAGCGCAGTAAATTAATGGAGAGTCACAGCGGCGAAGAGTTTGGCTATGTATTAAAAGGGAATGTTGTTCTGGTAAGAGATAACAAAAAGTATAAAATGAAAGCAAAGGAAACATTTTATATAGATGGAAAAAGCAGTCATTATTTAGAAAATATTGGCAATGTTGAAGCAAAAATATTGTGGGTGACAACACCGCCGATGTTTTAATAAGGGAGAGACATATGGAAAAAAAATTGATACAATTTCGAAATATTGTGAAAGAATTTGATGGACAAATTGTACTGAAAGGGATTAACCTGGATATTTATGAGAATGAATTTGTTACATTGTTAGGACCCAGTGGATGTGGGAAAACAACGCTGCTCCGGATTTTAGGGGGCTTTCTGGAAGCAAGTGAAGGTTCAGTGATTTTTGATGGTGAGGATATTGCGAAAAAACCGCCTTATCAGCGCGAACTGAATACTGTTTTTCAGAAATATGCATTATTTCCTCATTTAAATGTTTATCAGAATATTGCTTTTGGTTTAAAAATCAAAAAAATGAGCAAGGATGTTATTGACCAGAAGGTCATGAGAATGTTAAAGCTGATTGGTCTTGAAGGCTATGAGAATAAAAATGTGACACAGTTATCCGGCGGACAGCAGCAGCGTATTGCGATTGCCCGGGCATTGGTTAATGAACCACAGGTTTTATTACTGGATGAACCTCTGGGCGCTCTGGATTTAAAATTAAGAAAAGAAATGCAGTATGAATTGAAAAGAATCCAGCAGGAAGTCGGCATCACCTTTATTTACGTAACCCACGATCAGGAAGAAGCTTTGACGATGTCTGACAAAATTGTTGTCATGAAAGACGGCGAGATCCAGCAAGTGGGAACACCGCAGGATATCTATAATGAACCCGTGAACCGCTATGTCGCAAACTTTATCGGCGAAAGCAATATTATCAGCGGTACGATGGTTGAAGATTATAAGGTCAAATTTGATGATCATGAATTTGAATGTGTCGATTTTGGCTTTAAAGAAAATGAAAAAGTTGATGTTGTTTTAAGACCTGAAGACTTAGATATTGTTCCTGCAGAGCAGGGAAAACTGACTGGAGAAGTCTTAAGTGTTCTGTTTAAGGGCGTTTGGAATGAAGTTATGGTTGAGACAGTACCGGGAACCAGCGTCACTGTTAATATGCATGTGCTTAAAAACCGGGATGTTGTCAGTGATAAAAAGAGTGAAATGATCAGTGCCAACGATTTCTATGTCGATTTAGAGGATGTGGCTGCTTTGGATGAAAAAGAAATCATCGCGCGTGCTGATGCCCAAGCCTGGAATCCGGAGACAGACAGTCTGATTTCTATTAGTAAAATTGAATATGAGATTGAGGAAAAAGAAGGCACTTACGATGTTACTTATTCAACGGCTTCAGGATTAGAGGTCAAAAGAAAGATTTTTGTTGTCAACCAGCCATTTGTAAAAAATGAAAAAGCGAATGAAGCGATCAGCGCTTTTAACTTCTTTAAAACAGTGGATGAAATTACGGAATCGCAGGCATTGGATACAGATTTGAAGACCTGGGCAAATGCACAGGGATGGAAATTGTCCAATGAAAATGAAGCAATTGATATCAATGTCGATTATGATTTTGATCCGGAAACAATTAAAGAAGGTATCTATAAAGTTGTGTTCTCTACATCAGGAAGAGAGTTAAAAGTTCATACAACCGATTTTATTGAGGAAGGTCAAGTTGTCGGATTGACATTCCAGCCGGAAGATATCCATGTCATGGAGAAAATGGTCTTTTAAATGAAAAAGTTTTCGCAATTGGCAATTCCCTATATTGTATGGAGCGTGATCATGCTTTTATTACCGATGATTCTGATTGCTTTTTATGCAGTTACGGACAGCGGTAATGGCATTATTAATTTCAGTTTCACGCTTGATCATTTTAAGAGATTCTTTACCGACGCGGATTTCTTATTGATTTTATGGAGATCACTTTTAATTGCTGTTAAAACAACCATCATTTGTATATTGATTGGTTATCCTACAGCTTATTTTATCTCCCGCTGCTCTGACAGAGTGAGAAACATCCTGGTGCTGGCGATTACATTGCCGATGTGGATTAACATGCTGGTAAGAACCTATGCCTGGATTGGCATTTTGTCCGATGGCGGTATTCTTCAGAACCTGTTAAAGACATTAGGTTTTGGCGAAGTTAAACTGTTATATACAGAAGGCGCAGTTCTTTTGGGAATGGTCTATAACTTTATTCCCTTTATGATCCTGCAGATCAATACGTCCTTATGCAAAATGGATAAATCTTTATTAGAGGCAAGCGCAGATTTAGGCGCTAATCCATTCTGGACCTTTTGGAAAGTCACTTTTCCTTTATCACTGCCCGGGGTAATCAGCGGCATTTCTCTGGTTTTCCTGCCAGCTGTCAGCTCATTCTTCATTCCAAAGCTGTTAGGCGGCGGTCAGTATTTCCTGATTGGTAACGTTATTGAAAATCAGTTTATTACGGTTGGTGAATGGAACTTCGGCAGTGCCATCTCAATGATTATGGCCGCTATCATGATGTTAAGCATGTATGCAGTCAGACATATTGAAGCACGCAATTCCGGACAAAGAAAGGAGAAGAAGGCATGAAAAAAGATAAACGCATATTTGGCAAAACGCTGATGGCATTGATGATTTTGTTCTTCTATCTCCCTATTATCTTCATGATGGTTTTCTCATTTAATGAATCGAAGTCACTGACGCATTTTACCGGCTTTAGTATGCAGTGGTACGAGAAAATGTTAAATAATAGTTCGATGATGGAATCCTTATATACCACGATTATTGTTGCTGTTCTGGCGACCATCATCTCCACCGTCATTGGTACGATCAGTGCCATCGGTTTGTCCAAGTCAAAGAAAGTCGTTCATGATGTGATTATGCAGATCAATGATTTTCCTATTATGAATCCGGAAATCGTAACGGCTATTGGACTGATGCTTTTCTTTATTACCTTGAAAATAGAAAAAGGATTTATGACAATGCTTTTAGCGCATATTGCCTTTTGTATTCCTTATGTAATTTTAAGTGTTATGCCTAAAATCCGTTCGCTGGATCCAAATCTGGCAGATGCTGCGATGGATCTTGGGGCGACACCATGGCAGACGCTGATTAAAGTGATTGTTCCGCAAATTATGCCGGGAATCTTTTCCGGAGCTTTGATCGCCTTTACGATGTCATTTGATGATTTTATTATCTCCTATTTCGTGACTGGGCGAGGTATCAAAAATTTAAGTATTATGGTGTACACAATGAGTAAGCGGCTTAATCCAAGTATCAATGCTATCTCAACGCTTATTGTTGTTCTGATAACAATCGTTCTGATTATTGTCAATGTTGTACCAATTATCAAAGAAAGAAGGGGGAAAAGAAATGAAAAAAATTTTAGCTAGCTTATTAGCGTTGATGATGGCAGTCAGTCTAACAGCCTGCGGCTCTTCATCAGATTCAGAGTCAAAGGAGTTTGCCGGACAAACATTGCATGTTTATAACTGGGGTGAATACACTGGTGAAAACATTATATCCGAGTTCCAGAAACAGACAGGTGCCAAAGTGGTCATGGATTTATTTGATTCCAATGAGCAGATGTATATTAAAGTCGCTAACGGAGAGTCCTATGATGTCCTTGTGCCTAGTGATTATATGATTGAAAGACTGATTCAGGAAGATTTGATTCAGAAATTAGATAAATCTCAGTTAGATTGCATGGATTTACTGTTAGACGATGTTAAAGATCTGCCATATGATCCAAATAATGATTATTCTGTGCCTTACTTCTGGGGAACCGTAGGCATTGTTTATGATAAGACAAAAGTATCTGAAGATGATTTGAAAAAAGAAGGCTATAATATTTTCAAAGATACGAAATATAAAGGAGATATCTATCTTTACGATTCTGAACGTGACTCATTTATGATGGCTTTAAAAGCTTTGGGTTATTCAATGAATACTACTGATGAAGGTGAGCTTGAAGAAGCTTATAACTGGTTAATTGAATGTGTTCAGACAATGGAACCAGAGATTGTGACCGATGAAATCATTGATAACATGGCGCAGGGAAGAAAAGCCTTAGGATTAATTTATTCAGGGGATGCCACTTATGTGATGTCAGAGAATGAAAACATGGGCTTCTTCATGCCTGAAACAGGGACAAACCTCTGGTCAGATGCGATGGTTATTCCTAAGAATGCGGAAAACGTTGAATTAGCACATGCCTTTATTAATTTTATTTCAAGCTATGAAGGTGCTTATGACAATTCTTCTTATGTTGGTTACACTTCTCCAAATAAACAGGTAACTGAGGAATTAAGCACAAGTGACTTTGATGGCATCAATGCTTATACGCCAAGAAGTGATAATGCCAATGACGAAGTATTCGTCTATGATGAAGTTACCAGAAAAATTATTTCCAACTATTGGTCAAAAGTAAAGATTGCCGCTTCAAATGCAAACTAATAAGACCGGGTGTCCAGATTGGACACCCTTTTATGTATCCGGATGCTCATAAGCATCCGAATTTTAATTACATGACGATATCATGACATTTAAAGTCACTATCGATATAATGGGCGATAAAGCGTGCTTTAAATTCTCTTTTTGGGCAGAGTGATCCTGTGTTTCCGGAGATATTTAGATCCTCAGGCAAAACGAATCTGATACAACGGACGGTGACATCACGGCAAGTATCGTGTGTGTGTGCAGGAATGGTCATGATTTTAATTCCTCGCTGACATTCATGACCCTTTTCACCGACTTCAGTCAGGATAGCTGCCAAGGCGATACGGCGATGCGGACATACTTTTTTGATAGTAACACATAATTCAATGATTCGTCCTAAAGAGGTCATATTTAAATCACAGGCATCACATTCAACGGTATCCTCACATCCCTGGACAGTAATATCCACTGGTTTTGGACATGGCTCTGCACAGACAGTTGTACTGCATTCCACATTAATTTTAGGTGACGGAAAAGTTACCACATTATCTTCATCATCTCTGTAAGTGATGGATGCATTGACTTCTACTAATCCCGTGCATGGACCAATATGCTGAACGGTGAATTCTAAAACAGCACCCTCACTTTGACTTACGCCTAATTCATCGATTTTCCATTGTACCGTTGTACTGTCAATTAATGTCGCAGTACCTTTAGAAGGCGTGGAAACCGTTTTGATTTTAAAGCACGGGGAGATATTGTCTGTCAGCACGATATGCGTTGCCCCGGGTTTAGCGATGTTTTTCGCTAAATCTTCAAATATTTTTTCAAGGTCTTCCGCATTTGGGGCAATGGCAACATAGGCAGAATCCGGGTCAGAAGCCCAGTCTTTTAAAGCCTGTTCATCTATTCCGCCATTGCCAGACAGGCCGATGCAGTAAATAATAACGCCCTGAGCTTTTACAGCTTCGGCAATTGGTGCCGGCGGCTGGCCGGTGGTTGTTTTTCCGTCTGTAAACATGACCATCACTTTGGCATTTGTGGAAGCCGGATCAAAGAGCTGATATGCCTTGGTAAAGGCATCCGCGTGGTTGGTCAGACCATCAGCGTCCAAGTTGTCTACAGCAGTTTTTAAATCGGCAACCGAAGTAATGAGCTGGGTATCCTGCGTTGCATTACCAGCAAAGCTGACAATGCCGATATGGCTTCCGCTGCCAATTTGACCATCCTGAGTGCTGTCTGTTGCCTCATCGATGATATCGTTGAATTTATTGGCACCAATTTTTAAATTCAGTAAAGGATTGCCTTCCATACTGCCTGAACGGTCAAGAATTAAAACGATATCTGTTGGATTTGTGACGATATCTGGTTCTCCTGTTAGTGTCAGCTGAACCTTAAATTCTTCATTGCATTCAATGCTTGTCTTACTTAATGATTTATTAGAATTAGCAATTCCCATAAGAGTACCTCCTTTCTGAATCATATTTGGTTTTGATTCTCTCTATTATATGACTGATTTCCTGTCGGAGTTAGGCAGATGAGATAAGTTTTTATTTGAATGGATAGGGGATTTGCACTTTTTGAAGGAACAAGGTAGAATATAATTAAGTGAAGAAGGCAGGGGATTACGAATGAATAAATTAGAAGTTAGGCACCTGGAAATATGGCAAATAAGTGATGCGCATTATGAGAATTCGATTCACTATACCCCATTTCAGCTGGATTTATTGATTTTAGGATCGGTAGAAAACGGACAATATCAATTGATCCAGGAATATATAGATCATGCGTTATTTGAATATTTGGAAAGTGTGCTGCCCGAAAAAGAGAAGTGGTTACAGGTCATGTGTTTTGCCTGCGGTTCTGCCTATGCCTTTGCGGTCAAAGGCGGCCTGTCCTGTGAAAGGGCCTCAGCTGTTTCTATAAAATATACAAATCTCGTATCGCAAATAAACGATGCCAGGCAGTTCATTCAATTACAAATAGAGATGTACATTCAATATGCCAGAGAAGTTTATGATGTCAGAATGATGAAAAGTGGGAATGTCACTGTAGATAGGGCGATTGATTATATTGATGAACATATTGATATGAAGCTTAGCAATGCGCAAATAGCCGCGGCATGTTCGTACAGTGTTTCCCGACTGCAGCATCTTTTTGCCATCCATATGAAGATGTCAATAACAGCTTATATTCGTAAGAAAAAAATAGAAAAAGCATGTTTCCTTTTAGGGTATACAACGATGAGCTGTACAAAAATAGCTGAAAAACTGTCCTATTCATCTCAGGCATATTTTACGAAGCAGTTCTATGCGGAAATGAAAATGACACCGCTGAAATATCGGCAGTCAGGTCAGTACAAATAGCACAATTATATAATAAACAGCATATTATTGATATTTATTATGAAAGCTTACTGATATAATAGGAAATATGGAAAATCAGGAGGCAGAAAAATGAAATGTTTATTGATTGATGGAAAGAAAAAAGTATCGTTTCAGGAAAGAAAAATCGAGCAGGTTGGTCCCAAAGACGTATTGGTAAAATTAAAAAGCCGCGGCATTTGCGGAACAGATTTAAACAGTTATCGCACAGGGATGCCCATGGGATTTGGACATGAAATGGCAGGAGTTATTGAGCAGGTCGGAGAAGCCAGCGAATTTACCATCGGCAGCAAGGTCTTTGTATCCAATTTATCACAGCATTTAGTCAGCTATGCACCAGAAGCACCATTTGCTTATTTAGGAGGATTTGCGGACTACATTTTGGTCAGGGAGGCTGTGAAAAATGTTGATCTGTATCCAGTTTGTGAAAGCATGAGTTATTCTGAAACAGCACTCATTGAACCTTTTTGTGTAGGCATGAGCGGCGCGAAGAAATATCCTGTTACCCCAGACAGTCATGTGGTTATTTTGGGCGCTGGCATTATTGGCATGTGTGCATTTGAATATCTGAAAAGTCAAAAGGTCAAAGAAATTGTGGTTGTCGATATTAATGAGCATCGTTTAGCAAAAGCAAAACATGCAGGAGCCATACCATTTAATTCTCAAGAGGGCAATTTAAAAGATTTTTTGACAGAGCAATTTGGCACCGCCTTTTCGATGACTGCGGGGATGGTACCGAATGTCGATGTGTACATCGATGCCGCAGGGGTAGGATCATTATTGAATGATGTCATCAATATGGCAAAGCACCAGGCCCAGGTTACGATTTTAGCCGTCTATCATCAGCCGGTGCATTTGAATATGGCAACTGTTATGTATAATAATGTCAAAGTGGTAGGATCCTGTATGTTTGATTCCGGGGATATATTAGAGGCCATTGAAATCATTAGTCAGGATAGCAGTATTGGCAAAACATTAATTTCCCATGAAATCCCATTTGAAAATGCAATCGAAGCTTTTAGGATTGCCGATGATGCATCAATATCTCTTAAAGTCATGATGGTTGATTAGATTTATGCAAGTAGTGGTGTTCAGTGCTGGACACCATTTTTTTGTTTAAATTACTGTTTAGATATTTATACTTTCTGGTAAAAATGTGAAACCCGCCATACTGATTTGACTGGTTCAATCAAATAGCAGAGTATTATAGTTGATGATTTTTTAGACAACTTCTGATTAATAGGCTATAATGAACTTATATTAATAAGTATAAAGTCGGGGAGTAAGCAATGAAAGAGAATAGACAAAATTATTATGGCAATTTATGTACGGAGATGTATGAAATATTACATGAAAAAGCACCAAAAGAGGAATTAGCGTTCTATCTTTCTTACGCCAAAACAGGTGATAAGATTTTAGAACCCTTATGTGGCAGCGGCCGCTTTTTGGTGCCCTTTTTGGAAAGAGGGTATGATATTCAGGGGATGGATTTGTCACAGGAAATGATTCAGAAAGCCAGACAAAAAAATCCTGAGGTTAAAATAACTCAGGCGGATTTGATTGGTTTTGTTTCTAAAGAAAGATTTGACTACATCTTTATCCCTTCCGGATCAATATCATTATTTACCCAAACTGATAGGTGTAAAGCCGCTTTACGTAAGCTAAAGGAACTATTAGCACCTCAAGGAAAACTTGTTTTTTCGGCAGAAACGATGGCAGACCGCTGTGCAGATGACATGGATTATCAGGTATTGGCCAGGGTCAAGACCAAAGAGGGATTTGATATGATTTTAAAAAGTAAAAATACTTATGATGCAAAAACACAGACACAGTTTTCTCCAGGCATTTATGAATTATATGATCACGGTCATTTGCTTCAAAGCGAAATAATGGACTTTCAAATACATCTTTATCAATATGGAGAAATGGAACAGAGACTTAGGGAGGCTGGTTTTACATCCATTATCACATACGCATCTTATCAAAAAGAAATAGCAGATTCACAAAGCAGGATGTTTCTCTTTGAATGCAGCTAAAAATACGACATCATTAACTTTTTGAAAACAGGCGTAAATGGTAAACTGAGAAATAAGAAAATGAGGTGAGTATATTGGGAAGTTATATCAATTATTCAAACAGAGTTGAGTTTCTGCCAAAGAAATGGAATGCTTATAGCTATCAGTATAGCTTTGATGAAATATGCGATCATGTCATAGCGCAGATTGTCGCAAATAAGGATATAAAATACATACAGATCAGTAATTATTTGCCGGAGGAAAAATTAGGGAAGATCAATGACTTATTTTATCAAAGAAAAGATTTAGTACTGCGCATTTATGGCTTCAATGCGCAGCACAGTACCTGTGATCTGTCATTTCTGGCACAGTTATCCAACGTGCAGCGTCTATCTATTGACTGTATTAGATTTGTGGAAAACATAGAGGTACTCAAAGGGATGTCCTTAATCTATTTGCGGTTAAATGTTTATGATATGATTGAATATTCTTTTTTAAAAGAGCTTAGCTGCAATCTGCAGGGATTATCAATTTTCCATCAGGCTAAGAGAAAGGCGAATTTTGATGTGCAATGGCTGTTAAGGTATTCTCATCTAAATGAATTATACTTAGGAAGGATTAGTCAAAATATTGAAGCACTTGGACAATTAAAAAAATTGCAGCGATTGACTTTAAGAGGTGTAAACCTGAAAAGTTTAGCGTTTTTAAAGGAATCATCGGTAAATCATTTGGCGATTCACTGGTGTTCAATGCATGATTTATCTTCCTTAAGCGGCAATCATCAAATTCAATCGCTGGCGCTTTGGCGCATTATGAAGTTAGCTGACCTTTCGTTTATCAGCACACTCCATCATTTAAATACGCTTCGGGTGATAGATTTGCCCAATGTCACGGTTTTTCCTGATATAGAACATACCCAGATGGATCAGCTGTCTATGGAAAATGTAAAGAATATAGAGGATATTTCTAAAATATGTGAGGCTTCTAACTTGCGTAAACTGATGATAATTGGCATTCCTAAGGTTCCGATGAATCAGTTAAGTATGCTCATCGCCAATCAGAATATACAAACGCTTCAAATATCTGGGGCTGGTACGAAGCAAAGAGCACAGGAAATAGCAAGCATGATCAGCCATTATCGTCAAAAGCAGAGTTAACTTAGAAGAGTCTGAGATTTATTTTCGATTGATTCTTTATTCTGTTTGGATACATCAATGAAAATTTCAGTTGCGGCAGTTAATACCAAAAATATAATCTTTTCAGAATAATGATAGGGAAAGGTGCATCATTAAGGTGTAATTTTATACAATTGATATAGCCTATATTAAATGTCTGTACGCTTATGATTCTGGCTGTATCAGGATGCACATATTTTTTAATGATATAATTAAAATCTGTTTTTATAATGAAATTAGTTATCTTTCAATGTATAATAGAATTAAGCGAGAGAAAGAGGGGTTAAAATGAAACCGAATATGAATGCGTTCATTTGGACAAGAGAACCAGAAAAATATGTTATTACTGATGACAAAATAGAAATTATCACAAAACCCTATACTGATTTGTGGCAAAGGACTTATTACCATTTTCGCAATGATAATGCTCCTGTCCTGCAGATGGAAACAGATGAAAAATATTTTTCATTTATTGTGAAAACGAGCTTTGAAAGCAAACAGCGATTTGATCAATGCGGCATTGTGATGTATTTAGATAGTGAGAACTGGCTAAAGGCATCGATAGAGTATGAAAATGAGAATTTCCAACATTTGGGCAGTGTTGTCACCAATAATGGCTATTCTGACTGGGCGACAACAGTGATCGATGCTTCTATTAAATCTATGTGGTACAGATTTAGCCGCAGAGAAGATGATTTTTGCATTGAATGTTCTCAGGATGGCATTGATTACCAACAGATGCGCATTTGCCATATGGCAAGGGCTCAGGGAACGATTCAATTTGGCATTTATGCCTGCAGTCCGGAAAATTCCTCATTTAAAGCGACGTTCACACAGATGGAAATCACTGAATGTCAATGGCGGGCGCATGATGGTCAGGCACCTGATCTGGAAAGTTGAGCAAATGATTCGTAAAGCATCGTCGCTTCAAGTATAATAATCATGTAAAGGAGGAGACAAAAATGAAATTTTATATTTGTGAACATTGTAAAAATGTGGTTATTAAAGTCACAGATCACAAAGTACCGGTTTTTTGCTGCGGTGAAATGATGAAAGAATTGACGGCAAATACAACAGATGGGGCGACAGAAAAACACGTTCCTGTTGTGCAGATAGATGGCAATGTTGTTCATGTGGAGGTAGGCTCAACATTACATCCAATGACTGATGCGCATCTGATTGAATGGATTGTTCTGGAAACCGACAAGGGTTATAGTATTCATCACTTAACAGCTGAAGATCAGCCTAAAACATCATTTGTTTTAGGTGCTGATGAAAAAGCAGTGGCCGTTTATGAATATTGTAATCTGCATGGCTTATGGAAAACAGAATTATAAATCAATAAAGAAAGAGGATGTTTCTCATATCATGATGAGACATCCTTTTTATTTTTTCTAAATATGCGTTTTGGCTATAGTTATCTATTCGACAGAAGCATTTGCGAATTTGATGAGATGCGTTTATAATGTAAGTATCATCAGATACTGGATTAGGTATGTGACTGGAAAAGGGGGAAAACAAAATGAACGGAAAAAAATTAGGATTTGGTTTAATGCGTTTACCATCTCTGGATCCCAATGATCCATCGAAGATTGATTTGGAACAGGTTAAAAAGATGGTTGATACATTTTTAGAGAGAGGATTTACTTATTTTGATACGGCTTGGATGTATTGCGGATTTCAAAGTGAAAATGCCGCAAGAGAAGCATTAGTGAAGCGCCATCCAAGAGACAGTTTTACACTGGCGACCAAACTGCATTCCGGATTTATCAAAACCAAGGAAGACAGAGACAGAATTTTTAATGAGCAGTTGGCAAAGACAGGTGTTACTTTCTTTGATTACTACCTTTTGCATGATGTTAATCATCATTCCGATGAGGTGTATAAAAAATTAGACTGTTATACATGGATTCAGGAAAAGAAAGCGCAGGGGCTCATTAAAACAATGGGATTTTCTTTTCATGATGATGCCGAGTTCCTGGATCAAATTCTGACAGAACATCCGGAAATGGAATTTGTTCAGCTGCAAATCAATTATTTGGACTGGGACAGCATTGGGGTGCAATCCAGAAAATGTTATGAAGTAGCCAAAAAACATGGCAAAAAAGTGATTGTTATGGAACCTGTGAAGGGCGGTACGCTGGCAAAAGTCCCTGAATCGGTAGAAAATTTATTTAAATCTTATCATCCTGATATGTCCATTCCATCATGGGCGATTCGCTTTGCGGCTAGTCTTGATAATGTGATGATGGTTTTAAGCGGGATGAGCAATATGGAACAGCTGCTGGATAATACTGGTTATATGGAACATCTGGCAGTATTGAATGAAAAAGAATATCAGCTGATTAATCAGGCTGTCGATTTGATCAACGCGAATATCGCGATTCCATGTACAGGCTGTTCTTATTGTACGGATGGCTGTCCAATGAACATTGCGATTCCTAAATATTTCTCATTATATAATGCAGATAAACAGGAAATTAAAGAAAAGAGCTGGACACCTCAAGGTGAGTATTATGCAAATTTAACGAAGAATTTTGGTAAAGCAAGTGAATGTATTGGCTGCGGTCAATGTGAAGGCGTTTGTCCTCAGCATTTGCCAATCATTGAGCATTTACAGGCAGTTGCGGCTCACTTTGAAAAATAAATGAGTAAAGAAGGAAGAGAAATCTTGATTCAAGGTTTGCTCTTCCTTTTCATATGTGATACAGATTGTTGGCGTGTTATCCTAATTCATTGCCATGTGCTTTATTTAAGTGATTTTCGTATGATTTAGTTTTCCCGGATTTTTATTTCACGATCGACAAAAGAAATTACAAGCTGGCAATTATTAAGATTTCTATTGTAAGTATGCTCATCCTGATAAATCCATTGAAAATAGTTTTGAAAATGGAAATTTAAAACGCATTCGCTTAACGGACTGTTATTTTCTGTGATAAATGAGATATCTCCTGATAAAGTATTGTGCTGCGGATTGATAAAAGTTTTGATTTCCTTGGTTGGGATAGTATCTCCCAGAAGGGATAATTCAATTTGATCGGAGATAGCTGATTTATAGCTGTTTTTGCCATCGCTTAAAAGATAAGAAAACGCTGAAAGCATCATGCCTGGTCTTGAATCATTGTAGGTCATTTTAGTTTCTACGGCATAAGTTTTTGAAGGAATATCAAGCCATTCAAAATGGATCAGATGATATCGCTCATCATTTTTTTGATAACAGGTGTATTGCACATCGACGTTCATATCCTCAGAAAATATGACATTTTTTTCAGCTTTGGCATATACTTCAGCACTCGAAAAATCAGAGATCTCTAATGGACTGGCAGACGGAGTGATATATTTATAAGATGTCCTGCTTGTATAATAGAAACCGGCAGTGACAGTAAGGAAAATGATGAATAAATATCCTGCAATGACCAGACTGGCGTTGAATCTTATCAGGGAAAACTGGCAGCCGTATTGTTTTTCCAACAAGTCTTTTCTGATTGCCTGAAGTGTTTGAATAAGCCATACGAAATCAATTAGAAATAAAATAATTAACACCAATTGAGAGACTGAGGTGATACTGATCAAGCCTAAAATCTGTAAAAGCAGATAGCTTATAAAAAAACGATGCGCCAGCTTTTTTTCTGCCAGGAGCTGATAAAAAGCATAATAGATAGAGCCCGCCAGCGACAAATACAGAAATATGTTGGCCCAGGCCAGATAATCAGCGATTTGGGACTGAGGGGTCGCTAAAAAAAACAGAAACAATAATCGGAAAATCATCAGCAGCAAACTGAATCGATAGGCTGAGCTAAAGCGCTGATCATGGCGAACTGTTCTTAAGGCCAGATACATCATCAGCGTTCCCAAACTGACTGTCAGGTAGGAAAGATAACCGATGTTTATTTGAAAAGAATATAAGATAAGCCCGATTTCCAAATAGGTAATCATGTTGCTTAATGGGGCATATACCTGTGATACTTTATCATCAATTTTTATAAAATCATGATTCATCATATCTTTTTTCCTCCCTTTCCAAAATTACCTTTATTTTCTTTTTTAACCGGTAGAGGCGGCTTTCAATAGATCTGTAGGTTTTCCCATTTTCAGCGGCAATTTCTTCAATCGTCTGGAAGTAATAAAACCTTCTTAGAAATAATTCCTTTTCCTTCTTGCTGAGCTGACTGAAAAGTGCTTCCCAGTCAATTTTTTCATGATCTATGGTTTTTTCAAAAATATCCATTTGTTCATATTGAATTTCCAATTGTAATTTTTTGTTTTTCCTGATATAGTCTACCCCGGTGTTTCTGGTGATTGAGGCAATATAATTTTTTAGTGAAGTGCTTTTTGAATGATCGTAGCTGTCAAATGATTGCCATATCTTAATATAGACGTCATTACAGCCTTCCTCAATATCTTCGCTGCTTAAACGCATCCCCTTGAGGATATAATAAATGAGACCATGATATTGTTGTTTAAGAAGCTGAATGCCATATTCATCTTTTTGCTTCAAAAGAGCTATGATCTTTTCATCCATGTTCTTCACCTCTTTCATTCATTAATACGAAATACGTTTCCCATTTTCCTCACTTTGATGAAAAATTGTTTTTATTTTGCCATTTTTTTCAATACCGCCAGCAGGAGATACAGATTTTTTTGATATATTCTTATGATTAACGCTGCTTGCCTGATCGCTTGGCGGGTATACTGTTTTCATTGATCATGCCTGTATTCATATGGCAACTGGCAAATAGAGTAAATGAGGGGCTGCCTGATTTAATCTTCCTAGTAATACTGCCATTCATTATAACATATTTTTATACAATCGGCTGAAACACTTGAATTTGGGATCACTGATGGAAACAGGAACGAAGTTATTGCCCTGCTTATCAAAAAGTCCTGAGTAAATGATACCCAGGACTTTCATTATTTAAAATTCTTTGGCAGCCATGATTTTCTCACTTATTTTTTCTGAAATGAGCAGCACGATTAAAGCAATCAGTATCAGAAGGACAGTTATTGTTCCAATCCCCATTGATGGCAGGGCATTTAAGACGGCGGCTAAATCAATTTGCAGAAAATCACAGATTCTGACAATGACAATCCCTATCACGACCGCAGCGCCAACTGCGCCAAATATAGCGATCCTGCTTTTCTCTCCGCCAAATTTCAATTGACAGGGAATCATTACCGCAAGTACGACCCATAAAGCAGGCATTAACATCAGTTCTGCAATCAGCCAGTCTATCATGGAGAAATCAGGTGTATGCGTGATCAGCTGAAAAGCAGTAGTGATGACAACCCCAAATAGCCAGGCCAGACCGCTTGTGATAAGGCCAAAAACATATTTTTCTTTAACATACGTGTTCCTTTTAAATGGCAGAGTAAAAAGAAACGCATAGCCATTATCAAATTCATCATAACTAATTGTGCTCAAAACAAACATGGAACAGACAAATGATAAATAACTTGTAATAAATGTGTAATCATAGCCAATCAGGGTCATGGCGATGCCGACGAGAATGACAACGATAAAAAAGCGGTTCTGACTGCGCATTAGTTTGTAGTCTTTGATTAATAATCCTTTCATGATTAAGCACCTCGAATCATCATTAGAATAACATCATCAATTTTACTGTTTTCAATCGCTATATCGGGATAATTATCTAAATAAAATTGTTTTTGGTTTGTCAGGCAGCAATAGCCGTAAAACGCTTCTTTCACTTTAAGAATGTATTGTCGATCCAGCTTTTCGTACTGTTTTGGATTCACTTTTAAAATCGCATAATCACTTAACAGGACATCTGTTTCTTCATGCATGATGATCCCGCCATCATGTATCATATACAGATCATCACAGAGACTTTCCAAATCTGAAGAAATATGAGAACTAATCAAAATAGCACGCTGCTCATTTTCTGCCATAAAGTCTCTTAAAAGGTCTAAAACCTCATCCCTGGCAATCACATCAAGACCGGCGGTGGGTTCATCAAGAATCAGTAATTTAGCCTGATGGCTAATGGCCGTGATGACCTTTAGCTTTGCTTTCATGCCAGTAGAAAAATCCTTGATTTTTTTATTTAGCGGTAAACCAAAATTCTGACACTGATTTAAAAAATAATCCTGATCAAATGCTTCGTAGATATTTTTGAGAATAGGCATTATATCTTTGATCGTCAAATAACCGCTGAATCCTGAATCGGACAGAACAACACCGATTTTCTGCTTATCATCTTCATCGATATCTTTGATATCCTTCCCAAAAATCTTAATATTTCCGCCATCTAATGAAATTAAGCCTAATATAGATTTGAATGTTGTACTTTTTCCGGCGCCGTTTTGCCCAATCAGTCCGGTCACATAGCCGGGACGTATATGCATGGAGCAATGCAGTCTGAATGCGTTATAGTTTTTTTGTAAATCTTTTATTTCCAGCATGATTAACCCTCCAAAATAATCGTAAACAGATCTTTTAATTCCTGATCATTTAATCCGTATCGTCTACCTTTTTGAATGGCCATTTCCAAATCGGCTTCGATTTCTTTTCTTTGTTCTTCTATCATCAGTTCTTTATTCGTGGCAGTGACATATGTACCTTTGCCGTGAATCGTTGCGGTAAAGCCTTCCTGTTCCAGATTATCGTACGCTTTCTTAACAGTTAGGGCACTGATTTTTAGTTCTTTAGACAGAGAACGAACAGATGGCAGGACATCATTTTCTTTAAGTTCTCCATTAATGATCATTGTTTTTATTTGCTCCATGATTTGTTCATAAATAGGAATCATCGAAGAACTGTTAATAATTAGTTTCATCATTCAATCTCCCTTCTGTTCGATAACAGTATATAACAGTTTAAAACAGTTGTCAACTGTTATATACTGTTTTATCACAAATTTGTTTGTGTGCTATTGTTTTGGCATCATTGCAAAAGGGGCATTTCTTAAGGGGCTTTTCATATAATAAGGTGAGGGAGGCAGAAGAATGGTTAAAAGAGGAATAGATGTTTCACAATATCAGGGCATGATTCGTTGGGAAGAGGTCAGAAATTATATTGATTTTGCGATATTGCGCTGCGGTTATGGCAAGGATACAGCGACACAGGATGACACGATGTTTACAAGAAATGCGGATGAATGCACAAGACTGCAAATTCCTTTCGGCGTTTATCTTTACTCATATGCCCAAAATGAAAGTGATGCTTTATCTGAAGCAAAGCATGTGATGCGATTGATTGCGAATTATCAGATGGCTTATCCGATTTATCTGGATATCGAAGATCCCAGTGTCGAGCATTTATCGCTTGAACAGATTGAAAGGAACTGTGAAGTTTTTGCGAAAACGCTGGAAAGCAATCGCTATTTTCCGGGATTTTATGCTTCTTATTACTGGTGGACAACAAAATTGACCAGCGCTTTTTTTAATCGCTATACGAAATGGATTGCCCGCTACGCAGATGTCTTAGGGATTGATGGATTTGACATGTGGCAATATACCAATGAAGGTGTTGTGCAGGGAATTGATGGCCCGGTTGACCGCAACGTTGCCTTTCGTGATTTTCCAAAAGAGATAATTGCCGGCGGCTATAATCATTTTAAGCCAATACAAAGTACTTATCAGCTTGGGGACCACGTAACTTTTAGGGAAATTTTTGTTTCTTCAGACAGTCAAATGCCTTTGCGGCCATATATGAATCATGGCACGATTACGCATATTCAAGCTGGCGCCAGAAATCCTTATCTTATTAATCGTGGGATGGGCTGGGTGAATGATCAGGTGATTACAGGACGGTTAAGTTATCTGGCAAATCCATCCTATCAGGGAACCTCTTTATCAGACGCTTTAGCTGAAATAGGCATTGATGCTTCATTTGTGTCGAGAAAAAGGATCGCAGCAATGAATGGCATTGACAATTATACTGGTACAACAGCTCAAAATCTGATGCTTTTGGAACTTTTGCGGACAGGTAAATTAAAGTATATTTAACCAACAGGTTTAGCGATAAAAACACAATGTCAATGCGGCATTGCGTTTTTTTGTCCCCGATTTGTTTAATAAGCTTTTGCCAAAAGTTAGAAATAAAGGTCATTTTTTAACTTTTTGTCTTGGCTGAATATGATGACATCCATCAATGGATATTGAAAAGGGATCAGGAAATGTTATAATTTGGTTAGTTAAAACTAACTTTGAGAATCAAATAAGGGGGATTTATGGAAGATAAAATTAAAGCATCATATCGGCAGTCAAAAGATATTTATGATGATGTCCTGACACAAAACAAATGGTGGAGCCGTTTATATATTCGCTTATTCTGGTCCGGTGTTGATGATCTGGAAATTGCCGGAAAACTGCTCTCTTACATTCCTGATGATTTTGATGGTCAGCTGCTTGATGTCCCTGTCGGCACAGCAGTTTTTACCTGGCAGAAATATCTGCGGTTAAATCAGGCCTCCATCACTTGTCTGGATTACAGTGAAGATATGCTGGCTCAGGCTTCCCAGCGTTTCCAGCAGCATCAGATGAGTCATGTCACGACTGTGCAAGGCGATGTAGGCGCTATGGCTTTTGAAAATGCGCAATTTGATATCGTTTTGTGTATGAATGGGTTTCACGCTTTTCCAGATAAAGAAAAAGCCTTTGCCGAGATTCACCGAGTACTTAAGAAGAATGGCCAGCTTGTTTCCTGTTTCTATATCAGCGGTCAGTCAAACGTGACAGACTGGCTTGTGGGAAAGGTGCTTTCTAAAAAAGGCTGGTTTACAAAACCGTTTGAAACTATTGATTCCCTGAAGCAGCGGTTAGCCGGTCATTATGACATTGAGGCATTTCATGTGGCAGGAGCCATGGTTTATTTTTGCGCCAGAAAACGTGACTAGAAGGTGATTTAATGAAAGAAAAAAAACTTGCTTTTGACAGAAGCAAACATCTGTTATATTCAAAGACAGTTAAAAAAGTGATTCTCCGACAGCTTAAAGCAGATTATGAAGCGCAGACGGCGATGATATTATGGGATAAAACACAGAAAACTTATCTGAGTTTCTTAGCTGATTTACCCTATATCGGAGCTAAAGCTAACAGTCAGTCCCGCGGTATTTATGACAGTCTTGCTCTTTTGGCTTATTATGATGCTGTGCCAGACAAACCATCTTTAGAAGTTTTTTCCCGGATGAATCATGAAACTTTTGTGCCTTCTATGCAGCTGATCGGGAAAATCGCTAATTTAAACTGGCCTTGGGTAAGGCGGCTGGCATATCAGATATTTAAGTCCATTGAACAAAAAGCAATAAAGCATGCGGACGAATGGCAAGGCAATTATGAGATGCAAGTTGCACCTTATGATGCTCAAGAGGGGATCCGATATGTTTTCACCAGATGTCCTATTGCGGATTTTGTAAAAAAGCATGGCTTTCAGGATATAATGCCGGCTTTATGCAATCCTGATTATCCCATGATGGCGGCGATGCATGGGGCATTGATCAGACACTCAACTTGCGCAAATGGTACTTGTTGTGATTACTGGATTGTCGGGGATAAAGATCCGCGTTTAAAGAAATATCCCCAAAAAACAGATGCAGCGGGTTATTTTTATAATGATCTAACAGTTAAAAAGGAGATTTAAGGTATTCTACTTTTTTTATAAAGATCATTCAAATGATTAATTTACTGTAGGTTGAAATAAATCTGAATGTCAATAAAGGTTTTATATTTTGCAATATACATTTTCAATTAAATAGTGTATAATGATTGTCAGAAAACGATTTCAAAACAAAGGAGGTAATTGAAAATGAGTTTTCCTAAAAATTTCTTATGGGGCGGCGCTGTTGCGGCTAACCAGTGTGAAGGCGCATATTTAGAAGATGGTAAAGGATTATGCGTGCCTGATATGCTTTTAGGCGGCGATGTGAATACACCTAGAACATTTTTGCCTAAAACAGATCCGACCGCTTTTTATCCTAGTCATGAAGCCATTGATTTTTATCATCATTATAAAGAAGATATTGCCCTGTTTGCGGAGATGGGCTGGAATGTTTTCCGTCTTTCTATTAACTGGGGACGTATTTTCCCAAATGGTGATGATGAAGAACCCAATGAAGCTGGTTTAGCTTTCTATGATAAAGTCTTTGATGAATGTCATAAACATGGCATGGAACCATTAGTAACACTATGTCATTATGAAATTCCATGGCATATTGTGACAAAATATAATGGTTTCTCTGATCGCAGAGTGATTGATTTATTTGTTAAATACGCGACGACATGTTTTAAACGCTATAAAGATAAGGTCAAATACTGGCTGACATTTAACGAAATCAATATTGCCTGCATTGGGGAAGGCGGACTGGGCGATCTTTATGGTTTAGGGATGATGGATCCTGAAGATGTTAATGCTGATCATAGAATTCCTTTAAACGAACTGAAATCCAATAAACAGAAAACATTTGAAGCGCTGCATAATGAATTTGTGGCCAGTGCTTTAGCTGTAAAAGCTGGACATGAAATCAACCCTGATTTTATGATTGGCAATATGATTGCTCATGCGACCGTTTATCCATTAACGCCAAATCCAAAAGATATTCTGGCCTCTTTTAATGCTGGAAACTTATTGAATAATTTCTGCGGCGATGTTCAGGTACGCGGGGAATATCCTTCTTATATTTTCAGATATTTTAAAGAACAGGGAATTGATCCAGCTTTTATTACTGAAGAAGACAAGAAGATTCTTAAGGAAGGGACAGTAGATCTTTATACCTTCTCCTATTATCAGTCCGGCTGTGTAACTGTAGATGAAAACGCAGAACTGACACAGGGAAATATGACCAAGAGTGTAAAGAATCCTTATTTGAAAGCTTCTGACTGGGGCTGGCAGATTGATCCTGATGGTCTGCGCTATACTTTAAATTTATTACATGACCGTTATCCATCAACGCCATTGATGGTTGTTGAAAATGGTTTTGGGGCTTTTGATCAAGTGGAAGAAGACGGATCCATTCATGATGATTACCGTATCGCTTATTTCAGACCACATATTGAAGCCATGAGTGAAGCGATTGAAGATGGTGTGCCTCTGATTGGTTATACAACTTGGGGACCAATTGACTTGGTTTCCGCAGGGACTGGCCAGTATGCAAAACGTTATGGATTTATTTATGTGGATCGTCATGACGATGGTACTGGCGATTTCTCAAGAAAGAAAAAAGATTCATTTGAGTGGTATAAAAAAGTCATTGCTTCAAATGGAGAAGAAATTTAAAGAGAATAAGTAAAGGGGAAAATTATGAGAAAAATTGTTTTTTTAGATGTCGATGGGACATTGATTGATTATGAGGCAAAACTGCCTGCATCTGCGGCCAAAGCGGTTGATGAAGCCAGAGCCAACGGCCATAAAGTTTATATTTGTACAGGCTGTTCCAAAGCAGAGATCGCTCAGAGAAATTTATGTGATTTAGATGGGATGATTGGCGGTAATGGCGCTTATGTAGAAGACAATGGCCATGTGGTCATGCATCAGGGGCTTACTAAAGAAGAAGTCAAGCATATTGTAGACTGGTGCAATGAAAGACATCTGGGATTCTATCTGGAAGCTAACAGCGGTATGTACTGCAATGATTATATGATCGAACAGGGACCAGCAACGATGATCAAATATGGTCAGGGAAAAGGGGCTGATCTTTCCAAAGCGACGGAAGCAGCTAACAGTTTTGTAAACAGCTTTATCCATCTGACAGGTGAAGATCTGTACCGCGATGATGTAAATAAAATCAGCTTTATTTTAAGTACATACCAGGATCATTTAGATTCTAAGATTGAGTTTCCAACTTTAGAAGCTAATACCTGGGGCGGTAAAGGGGAACTGGCATTATTTGGAGATTTAGGGCCAACAGGCATTACTAAAAAGCATGCCATTGAGGTATTGCTCAATTACTTAGATGCCGATGTAAAAGATACGATTTCTTTTGGTGATGCCAAAATCGACTTATCCATGTTTGAATTATGCGCTTATAATGTTGCTATGGGCAATGGTGGTCCAGAAATCAAGGCGGCCGCAGACTATATCACAACTGACGTGAATGATGATGGTCTCTATAATGCTTTCAAACATTTAGGCTTAATTTAGTTTTAAAGACAGGTACCTGAAAAAAACAGGTGCCTTTTTCAATTTAAGGCAACAAGTAACCAACTAAGGATTGCTTTGTAAACAAAAATGTAGGATAATGTGGTCTGTCAAATGGCAGCGATATGCGATGACTGTTTTTTGATATTTTAAAAAAGGAGTATTGGAAAATGGAAGACAGAGAATTTGAATATTTGGAATGTGAAAAACGTCATGTGTTTTTTCTGTTAATGTTTGTCGGCGGCTTTTTAGGCGCTTTTACTTATTCGATACGCGGCGGTGTCTTTTGTAATGCCCAGACAGCCAACTTTGTGATGATGGGGATGGCTTTGGGAAACAGACAATGGACTAAGGCGGTATATTATCTAATCCCGATGACGGCTTATTTAACCGGAACGATTCTTTCAGAGGCCCTTCCTTCACCGATTAAAAAGCATCGGCTGATTCGCTGGGATACTTTGTTAATTGGCATTGAAATCGTTGTTATATTGATCCTGGGACTGCTCCCTGAAAATGCACCTTTTCAGATTACGCAGATTGCGATTAATCTCATTATGTCAATGCAGTACAATACTTTTCGTCAGGCCCGGGGTGTTCCGATGGCGACAACCTTCTGTACAAATCATATTCGTCAGGTAGGGGTTTATTTATATAAAACGATCCATCATCCAAATCGTCAGAATGGACTGCGCTTTTTTATTCATATTGGCATGCTGATGACATTTGTCGGCGGTGCAGCTGTCTCTGCTTTTCTTTGCAGTTATTTTTTAGGCAGAGCTGTCTGGTTTGCCTTAATCCCTTTAGGTATTGTTTTTGTTCAGCTTTTAAGGGCGGATCTGATCAAAGAAAAAGATTATTTTAAAATGACCCCTAAAGGGCATTAAGATCAAAGCTAAATCGTTACAATCTGTTATTATTTTTTTCATCTTTCTTGTATTCATTTAAATTTGTGATAAACTGTTCAATTGAGGTGTCAGCTTATGAAACATTTAAAAGAGGGATTTGTTAAAATAATCAATTTTATCAAGAAATACAGAAGTTTATTTGTAATTAGTCTTATAACGCTTTTATGTGTCGAATTACTGAATCATCCAACCTTTAACCTGGTTGATTTAACCTGCTGGATTTTTGAACATAAGCGGGTCATGCTGTTTAACTATTTGCTCTATTGCAATATCGGTCTTTTGATTTATCTGGTGATTAATCGTTTGGACAGGGCAAATATGGTATTGATGGGTGTACTTGTTGTGATTGGCATCTGCAATTACTATAAATTACTGATGAAAGGTGAGAATGTCGTATTATGGGATGTTCTGAACCTTCAGGCAGCTGCCGGCATTATGACGGAACTTAATATTGAAATCAGCTGGCAGGTCATTTTGTGTCTGGCGATACTGGGGCTTGTGCTGTATCACCAGTTTAAAAAAGGTGATAAACAGCCGCAAAGTACTGGCCGTTTTAAGTATTTTGCACTTGTTTTCATTATTCTGTCATCTTTAACGGTAGGCGTTATTTTTAATAATGAAATTCTGGCTGATTTGAAAATTACTAATATGGACTGGAATCAGGATAAAAACTACCGGGAAAATGGGTTTATTCTTTGCTTTTTTATGAATCTGAAGGATATTGCTGTACAGGAGCCGGATCATTATTCAGAAGAGGCGGTATCAGAGGCTTTGTCAAGAATTGAGGCGATTGATGCTTTTGCGCCTGTCAGTGTATCTGCCAAGCCAAATATTGTTGTTGTGATGAATGAATCTTTTTCTGATATTTCAATCGCTAATGAGGGACTTAGCTTTGAAGAACCGTTGATGCCTTTTATTGACAGTCTTCATGAGAATGTGATTAAAGGGAATCTGTTGGTTTCTATTTTTGGCGGAGGAACAGCCAACACAGAATTTGAATTTCTGACGGGGCATTCCATGGCTCATTTGCCAGTGGGCAGTGTAGCCTATGACCGCTATATAGAAGATGAATGCGGCAGTATGGTAGAAACACTTAAAAACGAAGGATATGAAGCTCTGGCCATTCACCCTTATTTAGGAACTTTCTGGAATCGTGATGAGGTCTATCCTCTGTTTGGTTTTGACCATTTTTATACAATGGATGATTTTTCTGAAGATGTCAAAAAAATCAAAGGCTATGTCAGTGATGAGGCGGTTGCGGATAAAATTATTTCCTGTTTTGAACAGAAGGAAGAAGATCAGCCCATGTTTATTTTTACGGTAACGATGGAGAATCATACGCCTTACAGTGATACAAGCAATGGCGTAGTGCAGGTTGATGGTGACAATGAGTTGTTTAAAGAAGAAGGAAAGCTGGAAGCAGGCATCCATGCCCGCGGTGTTCAGGATGGCGACGCCATGTATCAGAAGCTTGTGACATACTTTTCTGATTGTGATGAACCAACTATCGTTGTGATGTTCGGAGATCATCATCCTTTTGTCAGTTCGACGATTAATCAGGATGCAGACCATTTAGATGATGTCAATAAATATAAAACACCATTTGTTATCTGGGCAAATTATGAGCTTGAGACAGCGACGGATATTACCCTGGATTCTTCTGTTTTAGGTGCTTATACATTGTTAAATGCAGGTATTGATTTGCCGGCATATCTGAAATACAATTACTATGCTTCCTCTTTGCTTGATGGTTTTAACAATTATTTTGTTTTAGGAAAAGATGATTATTTCTATAAGTATTCGGATGAGATGGATCCGGATATTACGCAGTATCTGAATGACCATGAATTGCTTCAATATGACCTTTTATTTGGTGAAAAGTATTCACAGAATGCCCTGTGGAATAATTAAATAAATTTAGCTGAAGAAAAACCATTGCCAACTTCTTCAGCTTTTTTTTAATTGAAACACCATTTTTTTATTGTATAAAAAAGGGCAGGTGTTATAATTTGAGTTAGTTAAGGCTAACCCAAAGGAGGGGTATGAATGCGAATTTTGATTTATGGGGCAGGTGTTTTAGGCTCTGAATTAGCTCATGTTTTATCCAAAACAAATCATGAAATCATCTTGTTAGCGCGGGGGAAATGGCGACAGCATATTGAGAAAAATGGTCTAGTCATCCGCCATTATCTGCAAAGAAAGACAACTGTAGATCATCTTCAAACCATTGATCATCTGGACAAAAATGATGTGTACGATTTGATTTTTGTGGTTATGCAGTGCGTCAGCCTGCCGGAAATCAGTACTGATTTAAAAGCAAATGCCAGTCGTCGAATTATCTTTATTGGCAATAATGGCGAGGCCCTGGCGTTAGCACAGCAGTTTGAAAATAAAGAGGTTGCTTTTGGTTTTCAGGGAACAGGCGGCCGCAGAGAAAATGGTCAGGTGATTAGTATTTATAAAAGTCTTTCCTTAACGATAGGCGGTGTGACAAAAGCTTTATCAGATGATTTCCAACGCCAGATCACTGCGCTTTTTGAGGAGACTGCTTATCATCTGACCTGGGAAAATCAAATGGACGCCTGGCTCAAATCACATCTTGCATTTATTTTGCCCATTTGTTATTTATGTTACAGTGTGGATGGCAAATTGCCAAAAGCTACTAGAAAGCAGCGAAAGCTTGTTTTAGACGCAGCTTATGAAGGGTATCAGGTTTTAAAAGTCTTGAATATTCCGGTTCGTCCTGCTGGAGAGGAAGTTTATTTTTATAAGGGCTGGAAGAAAATGATCATGACAATCATGCTTTGGGTCATGTGTAAAACGCCATTAGGACGCTTGGCCGCCAGTGATCATGCCATGCATGCTGTTAGGGAAATGAATAAATTAGATGAGCAGTTTACCATCTTATGCCAAAGAGCTGCCGTTGCCATGCCAAATTGGCAGATTTTAAAAGAACAAGCATTGCAGGTGATGGAAAAATGATGACTATTTTCATAGAAAGCGGGCTGATCTGCCTGTTATTCAGTTGGGTTGTTGTCAAGGGGACGAAGCAAAATCCACTCAGCGGCCTGCACAATTTGCCATTGAAAATTCAGGAACGCGTTGCTGGAATCGAGGCATATCAGAACATCAAAATCTTATCTGTAAAACAGCGGATTGTGAAAAAAATACCTGCCTTGATTGTTGTGTTCTTCATTTCTGCCTGCTTGTTTATTTCGCGGGTGCCAATTCCTTTATCGAAGGTTTTTGTTATGCCTTTATCTTATGGGGAATTGTGAAAATATATGCAGTGGTTGTCTTAAACTGTTTTTGGTATGCACATCATCCCCAATACTGGATCAAAGGAACAGAGGATTTAAAAGCGGAATATCAGAATTATGCTTTCTACTTTAAAAGCATTCCCCGCAGTTTGGCCGCAGGGGGTCTTGTGGCAGCTTTGATCGGCTTTGTGATAATGCTGATGTACAGCTAGAAAAATTGTCATTTTTTGTGAAAAATGTTTTGCCATCCATTTTGCTTTCATGTATCATAAGGAGTACGTAGCAGAGGAGGCGAGCGCTATGAATGACTTTGCGGCTGGCTGTAAAAAAGGGCTGCCGATTGCATTAGGCTATTTTCCAGTTTCTTTCTCTTTTGGCATTATGGTCGCATCCAGCGGCCTGCCATTAGGATTAGCGACATTGATTTCCTTGACAAATTTAACTTCTTCCGGTCAATTTGCCGGAGTCTCTTTAATTTTAAGCCAGGCATCCTATTTTGAAATTGCGCTGACGCTGTTGATGATCAATGCCCGTTATTTTTTGATGTCTTTATCATTAAGTCAGAAAATAGATCAGAAGATGAATACTTTACAGCGATTGATTGTATCGTTTGGGATCACTGATGAAATCTTCAGTCTGGCAGCTTTGGAAAAAGGAAAGTTAAGTTTTAAATTCATGCTGGGGCTGATCATTGTCCCTGTGATTGGTTGGACAAGCGGTTCTTTTGTTGGGGAGATTTTAACGGATTTTTTAAGCACGGATCTTCAAAATGCCATGGGGATTTGTTTATATGCAATGTTTCTGGCTATTCTGGTGCCGCCAACGGCAAAATTTAAGGCTGTGAGGGAAGTGGTTTTCATCAGTGCGCTTCTTTCTGTGGGATTATCTTATCTGCCGCTTTTTAATTTCCTGTCAAGCGGCATGAAACTGATTGCCTCAACGATGCTTGCCGCACTTTATGGTGCTGTCCGTTATCCTGTCGGGGAGGCTTCTCTATGAGTCTTTATCTTGTGCTCTGTGTGCTGGTGATGGCCGTTTTTACCTATTTGCCAAGAATGCTGCCGCTGACCTTTTTCAGAAAAGAAATTCACTCCCCATTGATTCGTTCGCTTCTGTATTATGTGCCTTATGCAGTCCTGGCTGCGTTAACTTTCCCGGCTATCTTAGAAACAGGCGGTCAGCTGCTCAGTGCCCTGGCGGGAATGCTGACGGGGATATATTTTGCTTATAAGGAAAAGGGATTGGTTTTTGTGGCTGCTGCTGCAATGGCGGTTTATTATATCGTCAGTTTGCTGCTCTATTAATATTGATAATCATTAAGATGCTTGCCTTGGCAGGTGTCTTTTTTTGTGCTGATAATAAACTAAAAATAACAAAAAAATATTTAAAATTTTGTCAAAAAAACAATTGACAATTGCTTTATATGGATGTATGATGGTTTTGTAAAAGAAAAAGGCAGAGAAATGAAGAAAAGTAGTTCATTACCGTTTTACAGAGAGACTTCGGCTGGTGCAAGAAGTTAAGCGGCGAATTATCATACATCATGGAGCTGAGTGCCAAACAACCATGGGTTCAGTAGGCATTTCCGGGTACACCCGTTAACGTGTTAGAGTATGAACATAGTTGCTATGCGTACTTGATGAGGCTGCTTTTGTGAGAAGGCAGTAAATATGAGGTGGAACCACGAAGCGATGCTCTCGTCCTCTATAACCAGTCAGGTTATCAGGACGGGAGTTTTTTATTTGCATTGCAATTTGCTTTTACAAACTGCTTAATAAAAATCAGGGAGGAAATAACAATGGCAGAAATCAAATTTTACAAACGTGAACCTATTCCAATGGAGATGCATAAAGTCAAAATTGTGCAGAAATTAAATTTATTACCGCTTAGTGAGCGCCTGGCTCGCATGAAAGAAGCTGGATTTAATACTTTCCAGCTGCATAACGGCGATATCTTTATGGACATGTTAACGGATTCGGGCGTCAATGCCATGAGTGATAACATGCAGTCAGCGATGCTGCGTGCAGATGATGCCTATGCCGGCAGTGAAACTTTCTTTCGCATGCGGGATAAGTTAGAAGAAATCTTTAATATTCCATTCTTTTTACCAGCCCATCAGGGACGTGCCTGTGAAAACATTCTGGCGACACGTTTTGTGAAGCCAGGCAACTGTGTTATTATGAATTATCATTTTACAACGGCAAAGGCGCATATTACACGCGTTGGCGGACATGTTGAAGAACTGGTTAAACAGGAAGGTCTGATTTCTAAAAGCGATCTGCCATTTAAGGGAGATATTGACTTAGAAGCCGTTGAAGCCTGCATTCAAAAAGAAACTGCAGAAAATGTTGCCTTTCTGCGTATTGAAGCAGGTACAAATTTAATTGGTGGTCAGCCAATTTCTTATGCTAATATGAAAGCCGCAACGGAACTGGCTAAAAAACATGGTATTCTGACTGTCATGGATGCTTCTTTGTTACAGGATAACTTATACTTTATTAAAACCAGAGAAGAAGCGATGAAGGATAAGAGTATCCGGGAAATTACACGTATGATTGCGGATTTATTTGATATTATCTATTTCTCCGGACGTAAATTTGGCTTTGGCCGCGGCGGCGGAATTCTGATCCGTGATGAAGAAATTTTCCACTCTATGGAAGATCTGATTCCTATGTTTGAAGGCTTCCTGACTTACGGCGGTATGTCTGTTAAGGAAATGGAAGCAATGATCATTGGTTTTGATGAAACAATGGATATGGATGTCATTTCTCAGGCACCGCAGTTTATTGATTACTGTGTTAAAGAATTGGATAAATATGGTGTACCGATGATTACACCAGGCGGCGGCTTAGGTGCCCATTTGGATGCCAGTCAGTTTGTTAGTCATATTCCTCAACAGGAATATCCTGCTGGTGCCCTGGTTTGTGCCCTTTACATCTGTGGCGGTATTCGCGGCATGGAACGCGGAACATTATCCGAAGAAAGAAATCCTGACGGCAGTGAACGCTTTGCTTCCATGGAACTTGTGCGTTTGGCTTTCCCACGCCGTGTCTTCACCTTATCACAGACAGAATATGTCATGGATCGTGTGAAGTGGCTCTATGATCATTGCGAGCTTGTGGGCGGTTTAAGATTTGTTCATGAGCCAAAGACGCTGCGTTTCTTCACCGGACGTTTGGAAGCTACTTCCGACTGGCCGGAAAAACTGGCGGAAGCTTACCGGGCTGATTTTGGAGAATTATAAAATCAGAGGGTGTTTGTCATTCAGACAGACACCCTTATTAAGTATAAAAAACTATTTTCAGCGCTTAAAAATGTATGTTATACTAAGCATATGAAAAAATAACAGGAGGAAATCTATGTTTGAAAATAAGAAAGCATTTCTTTTTGATATGGATGGGCTGTTAGTGGATACTGAAAGCATTCATTTGAAAATGTGGCATCAGCTCTTTTTGAAAAAAGGCATTGCGATCGATCTGAATGTGTTAAAATCTACCATTGGCGTTTCTGAAGCAACCGAAAAAAGAATTCTGCAGGAGGCTTTAGGAGCAGACAATCACTTTTTTCAATATCTGACAGAAAAAGAGGCAATGATGGAAGCATATCTGGCAAAAGAAGGCTTGCCAGTCAAAGCCGGAGCCAGAGAGCTGTTAACATATCTTCAAAGAGAACATAAAACGGTTGTCCTGGTCTCTTCTAGTTATGAAACAAAAGTAGATGAGTATTTAAGATTAGCGGGCTTAAATGATCTGATTCACAACAGAGTCTGCGGAGATGATGTTAAAGAGGCAAAACCATCCCCGGAAATTTATTTGTTGGCGTTAAAAAAGTATCATTTAAAAGCAGAAGCATGTATTGTATTTGAGGATTCAAAAAACGGCATTGCTGCGGCTGATCAAGCGGGCATTGACGTCATAGGTATTCCTGATTTAGTGGACATTAGTGATCTTGGCTTTCCTTGCTTAAAAGCAATCTATCCGGATTTACATCATGTCCTTAAAAATCTTGAAAAAGAACATGAAAATGAACTGTAAAAGATCAAGTCATCAGTGAGATGGCTGATTTTTTTGTATAAATAATTTGATAAAACGTAATTACGTATTTACAAATAACGGCTTATTTTGTATAATTGAATATGTAATTACGTAAAACCGTAATAGCTTATTAAAGAAAGGGTGGATTAAATGAATCTTCGTGTTTTTGAGTGTTTAAAGCAGTATTTCAGGAAATATTTAGGGTGGATGATCCTGATTATTATTTTGGCGGCAGTAAGTGTATTATTGAATTTTTTGTATCCCCTGCTGCTAAGCCAGATGATTAGTCGTGTTGAAGAAAGGATAGATGCGCCATTAGCGACGCAGGCAGCTGTGCTTTTTATTGTGTTAAGCAGTAAAAATATAGCGCAGCTAAGCTGGAATCAGGCTTTATTGAAAATGAGCCAATATTTCAATATTCAGGAATACCGGCAAATGTATGAAAAATTATTTAAAGTCAGTTATGAAGAAATCAAAAAGAAAATCCAACTTATTATATCAGCAGGATAGAAACTTATCTTTCAAGTATTTTAAAATTAATCGGAAGCAGTTTTCCGGATTTGATGATTTCTTTAATATCGGTGATTATTTCTTTGGTTTTGGCAGCTTCTATTCATATCGTTTTGGCTGTTTCACTTTGTGTGATTCTGCCATTTCAGGTGATTTCCTATCACTGGATCAATCAAAAACTCGCTTTTTATTGTCAGGAATTGCAGGAAGTTTCTTCCCATGGTCATACGGGCATTATCGATATCGTTCAAAATATAGAAAGCATTAAGCAGCTGAATGATCCCAAATGTTTTGCAGGTTTGGTGGGAAATAAAATTACCTTAACCCAAAACTGCATGTATAAGGTGAATCGATTTGCGAATATTGCTTCTTCTTTTTCGGAATATCTGATTGACCTGTTCAATGGCTTTGCCTTATTTTATGCTATTTATCTTTGTTATAACCAGCAGATTTCTCTGGCTCAGCTATTTCTTTTTTACCAGATTCGTTCTATTTATAGTGAAGAGATTCGCAAAATTGTCAGAGTGAATATCAATTTAAGGGATTTAAAGCCATCTGTCGATTTTGTCAATGAGAAGATACTGAAGCATATGGAAACAGATGAAGGCATCGTATTAGAGAACATTCATCAGCTTAAAGTTGAGGTAAAATCCTTTGGCTTTTCTAAAGAAAAAAGGATTCTTCAAAACGTCTGTTTTGAACTTTGTCCCGGACAGCATATAGGCTTGAGTGCAGCATCAGGCAAAGGCAAATCGACACTGATGAAAATGATAGCACGGCTTTATGAGAATCATCAGATTTATATTAATGGGATGGCCATTCATCAATGGACTTATACAAGCATAAGAGATAAAATTTATTATTTAAGCCAAAATACAGAATTGTTTCCTGGGACGATCCGTGATAATTTGTTATATGGACTGGATGAAAGTGAATATATACGCTTAGAAAAAGTCAGCGAATATCGTTTTTTTCAGCCTATTTTACAAATGCAGGATGGCCTGGATACAGTGATTCAGGAACATGCCTCTAACTTATCTGGGGGTCAGAAACAGATGATTGCTCTGGCCAGACTTTTGATGCATTCACCGGATCTGATTATCTTTGATGAATCTTTCGCTTCGATTGATGAAAGCACAGAAAAAATGATCTTTGAAGATATTCAGGATTATTTGTCTGATAAAATGGTCATCATTATTTCTCATCGGCCTTCAAGTTTCAATTACTGTGAGCAAATGATTTTTATTTAAAGAATGTTTGCCTGTTTGCCGGGAATGTGTTATATTTCAGAAAAAAGGTGGTGGGATAGCAATGATTTATATTACGGGAGACTGTCATGGTGAATATCGCCGATTTAATACGGAAATCTTTCCTGAACAAAAGCAAATGACGAAGGCTGATTACGTGATTATTGCTGGTGATTTTGGCTTTTGGCATGACACGAAAGAACAGCGCTACTGGCTGGATTGGCTGCATCAGAAAAGTTTTACAACCCTGTGGGTAGATGGCAATCACGAAAATTATGATCTGTTAAAGGAATATCCTGTCAGTTATTGGCAGGGCGGCAAGGTTCAGAAAATAAATGATTCTGTGATTCATTTATTAAGAGGTCAGGTTTTTATTCTGGATGGATGTAAAATTTTTACCTTCGGCGGGGCCAGGTCGCATGATATTTCGGCCGGCATTCTGCATAAAGAGGATCCTTTGTTCAAAGAGAAAAGAAGACAGTTGGATAAAGCCAGGGCGCTGTATCGGATTGAGCATGAATCCTGGTGGAAAGAGGAAATGCCCAGTCAGGAAGAATTTGCCGAGGGACTGGCAAATTTGCAAAAGCATCAGTTTCAGGTTGATTATATAGTGACCCACTGCACAGCCTCTTCAACACAGGCGGTTATATCCAAAGGGATGTATCAGCCAGACGAATTGACTGACTATTTGGAAGAAATCAAAAATAAAACGCAGTATAAAAAGTGGTTTTTTGGTCATTATCATGATAATCGCATGGTTAGTCATCAAGATATTTTGCTCTATGAACAAATAATTCGGATATGGTAAGACAGCGAAATTTGAATATATTTTGTCTTTTTTTCATTTTTCTATAGCAGTTTTTTGTATAAAAGATTATAATGAGGCATTGGGGGGCGATTATGTGAGTAAAAACAATCATAGTATAGATATGGTTAACGGACCTCTTTTAAAAAATATATTTATTTTTGCTGTTCCGTTAATGTTTACGAACTTTTTACAGATTTTATTTAATGCAGCAGATACAGTTGTTGTTGGAAAATTTGCCGGACAGTCTGCCTTGGCTGCAGTAGGTGCGACGGGATCTATCGTCTTTTTATTAACCTCATTATTTAATGGCTTAGGGACAGGCGCCAATGTCATTATTGCAAAGCTGCTTGGCAGTCGGGATGATGAAAAAATCAGTAAAGCAGTGCACACATCTATTTGTATTGCGGTTATTGGCGGTATTATTCTGACAATGATCGGTATTTTCCTATCCAAAACATTGTTAGGATTAATGTCTACACCATCAGACATTATTGACCTTAGTGCACTCTATATGAAAATCTATTTTGGGGGAATTCTTTTCTTACTGGTTTATAACTTTGGATCTGCCGTTTTAAGGTCTAAAGGAGATACCCAGCGGCCATTATATTTCTTAATGATTAGCGGTGTCTTAAATGTTGTTTTGAATTTATTTTTTGTTATTGTTATGAAATGGAGCGTTGCCGGTGTTGCTTTAGCTACGGTGATTTCCGAAGCTGTTTCAGCGTTTTTGGTATGCTTAACATTAGTCAAAGAGACAGATGCAACACGTCTGGAACTCAAAAAGTTAAAGCTGAATCCATCAATTGCCTGGGAAATTATGAAAATCGGTATTCCTGCAGGTATTCAAGGAATGGTCTTTTCCATCAGTAATGTTGTGATCCAGTCAAGCATCAATTCCTTCGATTCTTCCACAATCGTTGCCGGAAACAGTGCGGCGAATAACATTGAGGGATTTGTTTATATCGGCATGATGGCCTTTACACAGGCAACGATTACTTTTACCAGCCAGAATATCGGGGCTAAAAACTATAAGGCAGTCAATAAGATTCTCTCTTTGACAATGGTTCTGACAACCGTTTCTGCCTTTGCCTTAGGCTTCTTAGTATGGCTGTTTGGCAGACCACTGCTTGGCTTATATACGAATGAGGCGGCAGTCGTCGAAGTCGGCATGATACGATTGACCTATGTTGCTTTGTGGCTGGTACTGAACGGTATTCTCGATGTTTTTGTCAGCTCACTTAGAGGTATGGGCTATTCGACATTACCAACAATCATTATGCTTTTAGGTATCTGTGGTGTTCGTTTAGTTTGGATTTGGACAGTATTTCCAATGTTTAATTCTCTGGAGTCTATTTATTTGTGTTTCCCAGTCAGCTGGATTATCACTTCTATTGTTCAGGGAATTCTTTGGTTCTGTATGGAGCGCAGGCTGCCCAAAGACAATCAGACACAGGCTGCTTAATGACTCAAATCAGGTTCTTATCATGATGGATAAGAGCCTTTTTTAGTTGTGTTTTGGCATTTAAATGGATTACAATAAGCAAAGAATGGAGGTGGCAAAAGATGGACAATGGCGTCATGATGCAGTATTTTGAGTTCAATTTAAAAAGTGAAGACCATCTCTGGCAAAAAGTTTATCAGGAAGCCGGACATTTAGAACAAATTGGCATCACTGCAGTCTGGCTGCCGCCGGCTTTTAAAGGGGCAATGGGCAAAAATGACAGCGGATATGGCGTTTATGATCTGTATGATTTGGGCGAGTTCGATCAGAAATGGACGATTGCCACAAAATATGGAACAAAAGATGAATACCTGGCCGCTATTGAACAGCTGCATCGCTGTCATATCGATGTTTATCCGGATATCGTGCTTAATCATAAAATGGGGGCCGATAATGTGAATCTTGTCATCGGGCATTCGGTCAGTTCGACAGACCGCCTGAAAAAAACCGGCAGAGAAAGAAAATTATTAGTGCCGACTCAATTTAATTTTTACAGAAGAAATAAAAAATATTCAGCTTTTCAATGGACCGCGGATCATTTCAATGGGGTCGATTATGATTTAAAAACACATCAACGAAAAATTTTCTTAATCAATGGCAAAGAATGGTCACCTAACGTTGATAAGGAGAATGGCAATTTCGATTATTTAATGGGTGCTAATATTGATTTAAATCAAAAAGACGTTATCGAAGAACTGAGGCATTTTGGTTATTGGTATTGTCAGACAACGCATTTGGATGGTTTTCGTTTAGATGCTTTGAAACACATGGATGATCGTTTTTATGATCAATGGCTGTCCGATATGCGGCAGCTGCGCCCCGACTATTTTGCTGTGGGAGAATACTGGCATGGCGATGTGGCCGTGTTAATGCAGTATTTAAAAAATGTGCATTTTCAAATGAGCCTGTTTGATATTCCGCTGCATTATCATTTTTATGATTGCTCTGTTAACTGGCAGACCTATGATTTAAGAGCGCTTTTTGAGCGTACACTGATGCAGTGGCATCCAACGCATGCCGTTACCTTTGTCGATAATCATGATACACAGCCCGGACAGGCATTAACGTCATTTGTTCGGCCCTGGTTTAAACCGCTGGCGTATGCCTGCATTTTGTTAAGAGAGGCAGGCTATCCCTGTGTGTTTTATGGGGATTATTACGGGCTGGTCAAAGGAAGGTATCGCGGGATCAGGGATATTCTTGAGAAACTATTGTTTCTTAGAAAGCATTATGCTTTAGGAGCTGAATATGACTATTTTGAAGATGATTATCAGCTGGGCTGGACCAGAGAAGGCGGACTTGCCTGTCTGATGGCAATCCGGCAAAAGGGTGAAAAGAAAATGTATGTTGGCAGACAGTACAGCGGTCAAAAGTTTCAGGATGTTTTTCATCCGCGGCGTCAGGCGCTCATTGATGAGGAAGGCTGGGGTGTTTTCAGGACTGGAAAAAATCAATTAAGTGTTTATATTCCACAAAGAATCTAAATACAGAAGCCAGAGCCATCAGACACGCGCAGAGATTTTGTTGGATATTTCTAACTTTTTTATCTTGACAAAATACGCTAATATTATTCAAAATAAAACTGTTGGGAGGAGATAGCGATGAAACAAAAAAATAATTTAACGGAAGGCCCGGTTTTTAAAACCTTGTTTTGGTTTTCCCTGCCATTTGTTTTTTCCACATTACTGCAGAGTCTTTACAGTATGGTTGATATGATGGTCGTGGGGCAGTTTGTCGGCAGTTCTGGTTTGTCTGCGGTTTCTGTAGCCAGCCAGCTGGTACAGTTGATGACCTTTATCTGTGTAGGTATATCAACAGCAGGTCAGATTTATATTTCACAGGTATTTGGTGCTAAGAGGTATAGTAAAATCAAAGGCATCATTGGCACTTTAACTGTCATGGTTATTATTGCGTCCTTACTGATGCTGCTGGTATCCGTAACTTGTCAGCGGCCGCTCTTATTGATGATTGATACGCCGGAGGAAGCCTTTAACGAAGCTGTTACTTACTTGATTTATTGTGGACTTGGCATGATTTTTACCGGACTTTACAATATGTTTTCAGCGATTTTAAGAGGTCTTGGTGACAGCCGCCATCCATTTCAGTTCATTGCTATTGCTTCCATTGTCAATATTATTTTAGACTACGTGTTTGTTGCAGGACTGCATTTGGGCGTTGCCGGTGCAGCTTTGGCAACGGTGATTGGCCAGGCGGTATCCGTCGCTTTTTCTATTTTCTTTCTGTTTAAGCATCAGGAGAGATTCTATATTCATTTTGACCGCTCTATGATCAGTGTGGATAAAGAAGTCATGATCACCCTGCTTAAGCTCGGATTTCCTTTAGCTTTGCAGAGTACGGCTATCAGTATTTCTGGGTTGTTTGTCAGTAAGCTCGTCAATCAATTGGGACTGGCGGCCAGTGCGACCTTTGGTGCGGGTCTGAAGATTCAGACGATTCCAAGCATCATTACCCAGGCAGTCGGCTATGGGGTAGCGGCGATGTGCGCCCAGAACCTGGGAGCGAAGCTTTACCACAGAGTTAAACAAGTTATCCATTCGGCATTGTTGATCAATGGGGTGGCGGCAGTTGTCTGCGGGATTGTTTTTTATCTCTATCCGCAGGCTGTATTTAAATTATTTACCAGTGATGCAGAGGTGCTTGCTTATGCACCGATGTTTATGCTTTCTTTATGTATACAGTTACCAGCCATGGCGCTGATGTCGCCTTTTAATAATTTGATTAACAGTGCCGGAGATACAACACTTTCTTTAGTCATTGCCTTAGCGGATGGATTTGTTGCCCGCATGAGTTTATCCTATTTACTGGGAACGGTGCTGGGATATGGTGCCTTTGGCTTTTTCCTGGGCTTTTCTCTGGCTGCCTATGTTACTGCCATTCCCGGCCTGATTTATTTTTTGAAAGGCAGCTGGCAAAAAACCAAACTTGCTTAATTGGAACCATGTAACGTGGTTCTTTTTTTGTTAGAGAAATATAACAAAAATAAATGCGTTTGCATTGAAAAAAAGGCAAGTGTCATGTTAAAGTATCGATAGTTAGTTATGGCTAACTGTATAAAAAGAAAAAAAGATGACACACTAAAAATGGAGGTAATGAAAAATGTCACTTATTGGAAAAGAAATACAGGATTTTAAAGTTCAGTCTTATGTAAATGGTGAATTCAAAGAAGTCACAAAAGCGGATTTATTAGGAAAATGGAATGTGTTTTTCTTTTATCCAGCAGATTTCACATTTGTCTGCCCAACAGAATTAGAAGATCTGGCAAACAAATATGAAGAATTCAAAAGCATCAACTGCGAAATTTATTCCGTATCATGTGATACGCATTTTGTTCACAAAGCCTGGCATGATGCATCAAAAACAATCAAGAAAATTCAGTATCCAATGCTTGCGGATCCTACTGCAGCGCTTGCGAAAGATCTGGATGTCTATATTGAGGCTGATGGTATGGCAGAACGCGGAACGTTTATCATCAATCCAGAAGGTAAAATTGTTGCTTATGAAGTGATTGCCGGCAATGTCGGAAGAAACGCTGATGAATTATTAAGACGCGTTCAGGCTTCTCAGTTTGTTCATGAACATGGTGATGAAGTATGTCCGGCGAAATGGAAACCAGGAGAAGCAACGTTAAAGCCATCTCTTGATTTGGTAGGTATGATTTAATGGCTGCGCAGATTTATGATGCAGTCATTATAGGAGGAGGCCCAGCCGGGCTTTCTTCTGCAATTTATTTAGCACGTGCCAAGTACAGTGTGCTGGTCATAGAAAAAGAAACCTTTGGCGGTCAGATCACCATCACGTCAGAAGTCGTTAATTATCCAGGGGTTTTAGAAGCCTCAGGAAAATCATTGACAGAAGTGATGCGAAAGCAGGCGGAAAACTTTGGGGCTTCATTTAAAAAAGCGGAAGTAAAGGAACTGAAATTGGATGCACCATTGAAAACGATTGTAACCGATCAAGGTGAAATTCAGGCAGTTGGTATTGTTCTGGCTGTTGGCGCTTCGCCCAGAAGGCTGGGATTTAAGGGAGAAGATATTTATCGAGGCAGAGGTATTGCCTATTGTGCAACCTGTGATGGTGAATTTTTTGAAGGCTGTGAGCTTTTTGTGATTGGCGGCGGTTTTGCCGCTTGTGAAGAATCCATCTTTTTAACCCAGTACGCTTCAAAGGTGACGATGATTGTCCGGGAAGAGGATTTTACCTGTGCAAAGACAATTGCCGATCAAGTCAGAGAGCATCCAAAAATTGAAACGATTTTTGAAACGGAAATCGTGGAAGCCGGCGGTGACGATCAGCTAAGATATGCGGTCTTTAGAAACAATAAAGAGAATACCTTATGGCGTCATGATACAGATGGTCAGCATCGTTTCGGCATTTTTGTCTTTGCCGGTTATGTACCAGCGAACGATTTGTTTAAGGATCAGCTAAAACTCGATGAACAGGGATATCTTGTGACAGACAGAAATCAGAAAACCAGTGTGGATGGCGTTTATGGTGCCGGAGATATTTGTGTGAAGCCATTAAGACAGGTTGTCACGGCTGTTGGCGATGGTGCTATTGCCGCGACTTCACTAGAAAAATATATCTCAGAAACCAAAATACAGCATCATATTGAAACAATTGAAGCAAAAAAACCAGTGCCGGCTGAAAAGCATGAAGTGGAAAAAGAAGAGGAAGAGGGTTTTCTTTCAGCGGAAATCAAAGCTCAGCTTCAGCCGATTTTAGCACGAATTGACAGAGAAATTTATTTATCCTGCTATTTGGGCAGGGATGATTATTCATTGGAAATGAAAAACTTCGCCAGTGAATTTACCGCACTTTGCAAGCATATCCATTTGCTTTTTCATGAAGCTAATAAGCCTTATATGGAGATTTTGGATGCTCATCAAAAATCATCAGGGGTTGCTTATCATATGGTGCCAGGCGGACACGAGTTCAACTCTTTTGTATTAGGTATTTATAATGCAGGGACAGATGGTCAGCCACTGAGTGCCGAGGTCATCTCCCAAATCAGAAGTTTGCCTGCTCATCAAGTGAATGTTTTTGTTTCTCTGTCCTGTACGATGTGTCCTGAAGTTGTTCAGGCAGTCCAGCGAATTGCTTTGGAAAATGAACATATCCAGGCAGATATCTATGATCTTGCTCATCATCCAGAATACAAAGAAAAGTACAATATAATGAGTGTGCCATGTGTTGTCATTGATGATACTCAAGTGGTATTTGGTAAAAAGTCTTTAGAGGACATGATTGCCATACTGGCATAAATGTGCAAAGAACTCCTATGTTAAAATGAGAAGCGTTTGTAAAACAGTGAATCCTCCGCGTTATAGTGGAGGATTTTTTCTGCCGACTGGAAATAATGCATAATATTTCCGGCAAGCACAGTATGAAATTTTCATTAGTCAAGAGAAGTTATGATTTCAATTTTCCTGATATAGTATGATCAAACAGATGAACCATATTCAATATGCTTTTTAAATAGGTTGTTAAAGAATAACGGTTTTCTCGCTTATCGTTTTAATACGAACTGTTGCACCGGACTGCCAAATGCTTCAGTCAGCTTTCCTTCGACAAATCCTAGACGTTTGTAAAACGCTCTTGCTGCGACTCCCTCTGGTACACCCTTTCGATATGTGCTAACAACAACATCCTTCTGATCATCCATAAACGTAAGCATATATGTTACCATTTTCTTGGCAATATGCTGTCTTCGATATTTGTCATCGACAGCTAAAAAACAGAGCGTATTATTTTCTTTTGAAAATAACAATGTCCCAACAATCTGATTATTAATTTTGGCACAAATCGCTGATTGTTTGCTCATAAATTCTAAAACTGTATTTTGATGTTCTGCCATAGCTTCTTTCGTTTCAAGTCCGGGAAAGGTGTCCTTGACTTTATTAACCAGGCACATCCAATCATTAATATCACATTCTGTTCCAAGTCTGATTTCCATGATGATCACCCCCAAAGTTCTAAATTATTGATGACGCTAATATTTTCAGAAGTTCATCCGCATCCTTTTTTATTAAGGGTGCGACACTGTCTTTATAGCGTGTTAAATCGATACTTTTTACTGCCTTATAGATTTTATCTGACAATTCTGGTTTAAATAAAACCACTTCATGTAATGCTGCAAGGCACTGTCTGACTACCGTTGGTTTCTCATCATAAAGCAATGTAATCATAACAGGAAACGCTTTTTGGAGCCTGCCTTCTTTATCCCACCTGGCCTGGGCACAGCACAAAGCAAATCCGCGAGTTCTGACATAGGAATTTTTAGCTGTCAAAAGGCTTGCAAAATCATCAAAGCATAAATAATATTCATCAGATGCAGCTGAAGCCGCCTTAATTTCCTTTGAGAATTCATATGCTTTTTTATGATCCTTATCTTGAATTGCCTTTAATATTTCAGTTCTGTTTATCATTTCATCATCTCCTTAAATATCTATTACTATATTATCTTTTATATCCCAATAAAACAATTCTACGCTGCCTTTTAATTCTTTTATTTCTTTTTGAAATTCTCCTGGTAACTTTATAAGATCATTATGATAATTATAACTTTGATCAGCCTTTGTTTCTGATAATCCACTGTATAGCCATCTTTTGTTACTATTTATAACGACTGCACATTTATTGTTTTTTAAAATATCGATTAAATCTTTGCATAATCTATTGTAATCCCATTCATCGCCAAAATAGTGTGTATGCCACTTGTAATATGATAAGGTAAATTCTCCTTCGTCTTCTAAATCAATATATATTGAATATTCACAGCTTGAATTGGGTATAGTAATGCAAATATCATTTTCTTTTAAATATGCGTATTCCTTACTAGACCCCGAATGATGAATTTCATATTGACAGTTTTGTTTTTTTATTAAAGAACATATTTCCTGTTGTTTGTCGATTGGATTTATTTCAATTATATTTTCCATTCCCACACCTCCTTTTTAGATGAAGTAATCAATTGTTTCAGTATTCTGCTTAATAATATTATCATTTCACAATATGAATAGGGAACCTGCGCTCCGTAGGATAATCTGGCAACTTGCCATTTATTTTGCGCTTTAGCTAAATAAAGTATATCAGAAAAATGTGGAAAAGACTATCGCTGATATAAAAGGCACCCGAACATTTCGTCCGGGTGTTTTCTGTATCAAGTTTTTTTGATATCAATTATCGACCGTGCTGAGATGGCAGAGGTTTGGTTATTTCAGATAAGCAATAGCCTGATAAGGTGTTAAAGTCTTTTTAATCAGATGATCATCATTGGTCATTAACAGGGTTGAACCATCAGGTATTTCAATATTGTGCTTAACGGTTTGATCCGTGAAATTACACAGGACCGTTAGTGTCTTGCCATCAAGCGCTCTTTGGTAGGCGATGATATCAGGATTATTTTCAGCCAGCGGAATGAATTTACCATAGACAATGATTTCATATTGTTTTCTTAGCTGAATGAGTTTCCGATAGAAAGCATAGATGGAATCTGGATCATTGACTTGGCTTTGGGCATTGATCGTATGATAGTTAGGATTGACACCAATCCATGGCGTAGTATCACTGAATCCAGCGTAAGCTTCATCAGACCATTGCATAGGCGTACGGGCATTATCTCTGCCTTTGGAATGAATGCCTTTCATCATTTCTTCGTGGCTCAGTTTATGATGTTCAACGACTAATTCCTGATAGGCATTTAATGTTTCTACATCCCGATAATCATCAAGACTGTCAAATTTAACGTTGGTCATGCCTAATTCCTCACCCTGATAAATATAAGGAGTTCCTTTGAGCATATGCAGGCATAAGGCCAGCATCTTGGCAGACTTCTCGCGATAAACTGTGTCATTACCAAAACGGGAAACCACACGCGGCTGATCATGATTGTTCCAGTAAAGGCTGTTCCAGCCTTGATCCTGAAGCGCCAACTGCCATTTGAAGAGGGTCTTTTTTAAATCAAGAACGTTAAATCTGCGGTCTGTCCATTTGCCATAAGGTCCCATATCCAGACCCATATGTTCAAACTGGAAAACCATTTGCAGTTCGTTGCTTTCTTCGCACGTAAAACGGCGGGCTTCTTCTACAGTGACATTGGGTGTTTCACCGACCGTCATGATGTCGCCATGTGAGAAGACTTCGCGGTTCATTTCCTGGATGAATTCATGAATCCGCGGTCCGCTGGTACAGAAAGGAGACAAATCTCCATAGAGTCCCTGGCTGACTTCTCCATCAGGATAGTCCTGATTTTTGGAGATTAGATTGATGACATCCAGGCGCATACCATCAATGCCTTTGTCAATCCACCAGTTCATCATTTGATAAATATCTTTTCTCAGCTTAGGATTTTCCCAGTTTAAATCCGGCTGTTTTTTTGCGAAAATGTGCAAGTAGTACATATTGGTTGTTTCGTCCAATTCCCAGGCACTGCCGCTAAACCAGGAGCCCCAGTTGTTAGGCTGATCCTTCCAGATATAATAGTCACGGTAAGGGTTGTCTTTTGATTTTTTGCTTTCAATAAACCAGGCATGTTCATCGCTGGAATGATTTAAAACAAAATCCATCATGATCTTTAATCCTTTTTCATGCGCTTTTTGCAGCAGTTCATCAAAGTCTTTCATTGTCCCAAAATCAGACATGATGTCCTGATAATCCGAGATATCATAGCCATTATCCGTATTAGGGGACTGATAGACCGGACAAAGCCACAGCACATCCACGCCTAAGTCTTTGAGATAATCCAGTTTGTAAATAATGCCCTGAAGATCGCCAATCCCGTCATGATTGCTGTCGCAGAAGCTTCTTGGATAAATCTGATAGACAACTGCTTCTTTCCACCATTGTTTGTTCATTTTTAAGCCTCCTTGTTCTCTTTCTTTTATTATAAGCGAAAATTGTTCATTGGTAAATGTCCTTTCAAAAAAACGCGTTGTTGCTATAAAAACTAAAATTAAAACAAAAAAAGGATACCTTTCTCTATTTGCATATGATATAGTTAGCTTAAACTAACAGATGAGGAGGGATACACATGAAGCAAGTAAAAAGCCGAATTGGCGGGGTATCTGAAACGATGCTGCAGACATTATATGCCCGAGCCAGTGAATCCAAAAAGGAGAATCCGCTTTTTCATGATCCAAAGGCAGAAGAAATTGTTGCTTCGCTGAATTATGATTTTTCACTTGCAAGTCAGGATTTTGCCATGAGTAAAGGCGTGATTGCCAGAACGATTTTACTGGATCAAATGGTAAAAGCCTTTATCCGGGAACATGAAAATACCTGCATTATTAATATTGCCAGCGGTATGGACACACGTTTTTATCGTTTGGACAACGGTAAAATTATTTGGTATAACATCGACCTTGCAGAGGCAATCGCACTTAGAAATGATTGCTTTGAAGCTTGTGAGCGGGTCACGAATATTGCCTGCTCTGCGATGGATGAAAAGTGGCGCAAGGCTGTTCATGAAGATAACCGTCCTGTATTAGTGATTATTGAAGGCCTGACGATGTACTTAACAGAACAGGACGTTAAAAAAATATTTGCAATTATCAGCACTTTGCCTAAGGCAACCATCTATGTGGAAACGATGTCACGTTTTGCAGTGAAACATGTGAAAGAAAAATCAGTGGCACAAAGCGGTGCCAAATTTACCTGGGGCATCAAAAAGGGAAAAGATTTGGAAAAGCTGTTAAAAGGATTTGTCATGGCAAAAGAAGTCAGCCTGATTGAAGGCATGAAAGTGATTTATCCTGCTTACAAATGGATCAGTTGGATAAAGCCTGTCGGGCGGATTTCCAACCAGATCATCGTTTTGAAAAATGATGCCGATTAAAATCATTCTTTCTCAATCGGACTTTAACCATCGTTCATCAATCTGCCCGCATTTAAGACATGCACACGGAATCGTCATACGGGCATTTTTTTGCTTTTCCCAGTGTCTGATTCTTTAGAAAAGTCTGGTTTTCAGAAAGAAAAATAAGTTTTAGATAATTGAGGGTTACTTAAGAAAATGCTAAACTTAGATATAAGTATGACAAAAATAAATAAGCAGAAAGGATGGGGAAAATATGGAAAAGAAGACTAGGAACGATAAAAAATCGATGAAAACGATGATGATAGTGGTCATTGTGATGATTGCTCTTGTGGCTATCGGAGGTATCTGTTTCAATTTATTGGGCAGTCATGCATCAGCTAAGGAAGATCTGTCATTAGCCCTTGAAAAATGGACAAGTGAATGGCAAAACGGCGATCCGAGTTCGCTTTCAGAAGGCTTGATATTTGGTGTGTCAGATGATTTTGATGATGAAAAGATAGTGCTTTCTCCGGAAGAATTCAAAACCATCATGGAAGAACAATACGGTGATTTGATTGAAGACTCACAGGATGAAAATAAGACAAAAGATTTATTTTCAATACTGATGAAGTATACGACCATTACTTATGAGCTGCCTTCGAAGGTTGCGGACGGACAGACAGTCAGTTTTGAAATCTCAGGACCGGATTTAACAAAAATGATTGCATCCTTGGATGAGAATGCCACACAGGAGGTTCTTTTTGAGCAGCTGGAGCAGATGCTTCAGACTAAGACTGATGCACAAAGAACGGTTTCTGTGGCTGTCCAAATTGTTGCTCTGGATGATGGCTATATGCTTAAGCATTCTTACGAATTAATGGATGGTTTGTATGGCGGTTTGTTAGGCATTTTCAGTGAATCATTATCAGGAGGTGCTTGAATATGAAAACAATAAAAAAACGTATTGCGATTCTTATTACAACATTGTCTGTGATGCTTTCCTGTGCTTTACCAGAAAAAAGTGTAATGGCGGCGGAAAATACAGCAGTGGTCAATATTCCTTTTGGAGAGGATATCAGCGACTATGATCCGACAAAAGACGGTTATTATGGCTTGCTGCCAGTTCAGTATGAAAAAGCACAGGCAGATGATGGCCTAAAGACGATGGCAAAGGTGTACATGCCTGTATTAGTCAGCGATGGGCATCTCTATATCTCTGATCAGGAGATTCAAAGTGTCTTAGGCCTAGCGGTCAAAAAAGGGCAGTCACAGCTTTTGATTAGTACCTTTGAAAGAAATCTGGCATTGAGCTGCGGGAATCAGGAAGCACAGTTTTTCGCAGGGGAGATTGCCGATACATATATTTCCCTGACCATGCAATTATCCTGCCAACCGATTGAATATAATGACAGAATATGGGTTCCTTTTCAGGATCTGTGCATTATTTTTGATTTGGGGCTTCATCAGGAAATAGACGGAGAAAATGTTTTTATTACAGTCTATGATCCAGATGAGATAGTGATTGATGTTCTGGCTTATTTGTATAATCACAGCAGCGAATGTAAGGTGGAATATATCAGCGATCACCTGAGTCTCTTAAAGGCAGAGAGTGCTACGGCCCAAATCGCTTCGAAACTGCTTGATGGCGATGCCAATGCCTGGGCAGCGGTAGCTATGTCTGCTGTTGGTTTTGATGATGAAGGCTATGAACTTATCCTCAAAGAGTTTGTGGATGATTTAACGCTGGATTTAATGTGTGTTATTCCCGATGAATCGGTAACGGCGGCAAAGGAGGCCACAAATAAAATATCCGATGTCCTGAGCCTGATTCAGACTGGATATGATATCGGCTCGAATGCGGCGGTCGATATGGATCTGATGGATGCGGTTCTGGAAGCAAGAGTCAGCAGCAGCAGTCTCGTGAATGATCCTCATTGGTTTAATGAGGCGCTCAATAAGCTGGATACACTTACCGAACAGAAAAAAGCACTGCAACAATTCAATACGGGCTTTGATTATGCCTTGACAGGATTGAGCACATTTTTTGGCTTTCTTCAGACAGCGGCTGTTTATGCGACCGTCGATGATATTAGCTTTAGCGGTGTCAGCGGCATCGTTGCGAATAAAAGTTATTGTTCCTACTCGCAGGCTGTGGTTTTTGATGAAATGGAGAGTTATGCTAAATTGATGCAAAGCGGTGTCATTGAATATTCTCTCTATGATTATGTCTCCAAAAACTGGGGCAAATGGGTGCTGGACGGTCTTTCTGCTTCCTGTCCTGTTTTCAAGCTGATGCAGCTGGCCTCACACCTGATTCCATCAATCGCCGAGGGGATTAATCAGACACATAGTTTTCAAATCAGTCAATTGGCGATTCCTTTACAAAATGATGTGGAAAATATACTTCATGCCGAGCTGAAAGCTTATCCGGCAAGAAAAGCCGATGAGACTGAATTCAAGGCTTTATCCGAGACAGCTTATATCTATCTGAAAACATGCTATGTTGCAAGAAATCAGGCGATTGCGGCACTTAATACCAGTCAGGAAGTCCTTGCCTCGCAGCAAAGAGAGATGGATTTCCTTCTGGAAAAAATGGCTGTTTTATCAGTCAATTATCATATCCCACCGGAAAATACTTATGATAAATATTATCATCGGCTTTTGGAAATAGATGATACGGTTCTCATTGACCATTATGTGCAAAAAACCTATTTGCAGGTTTCCGGTGAGGTTCTTAAGGAAGAGGATGAATCGGCAGTCAATGATGCTCATTGCGATATCTTTAACAGCAAAGGCGAGAAATGCGGATACTTTGATGGTACGCCAGAGGGTAAATATGAAGGCATCTTCATCCCTTTATATAACCCGGCAGGATGCAGGCCATATCAAGAGGATTTGTTATTAACGGCATCGCTGCGATTTAGTTCATCGACAGTGGCGGGTGAAGATACAGTTAAAGTGACAGAAATCCCAGGAGCCGTCGTGAACCCGGCTGATCC
>Ga0129308_1000123_pt1 | contig 133706 bp, 101 predicted proteins | sample L827metagenome_FD_94440 | JGI IMG/M metagenome (GOLD analysis project Ga0129308, IMG submission 94440) | Ring-tailed lemur group fecal microbial communities from Wisconsin, USA - L827 metagenome | ecosystem: Host-associated > Mammals > Digestive system > Large intestine > Fecal | place: USA...
ATTATTAAAATAAAGTTACAGACTTGCTATTATTTGTTTAAAGAAGTTCCCATGGTACATTAAATGTATCCTATTTTACTCTTTTCTGCTTTCTCGTAAAACAAATGACCATAGTTCTGTAAAGACTATGTCTCTCATTTGAATTACAAGTTTCCACTAGTATAATATTGCGACTTATTAACCTCTTAAATCACAGGCTTATGTTAACTAAACTAAAACTGACCAAAGTGTTGATTATCCTGTCAGCATTCAATTTGTTTGGAAATATTCACACAGAAGCGAATACTCTTTCCCGACAAGCTACGGTTACTCAACAAAAAAGCAAAGTGACCGGTATCGTAGAAGATGAAAACGGAACCGTTGTCGGAGCTTCCATTTTCATCAAAGACAGTTCCACCGGAACAATTACTGACTCAGAAGGTCGATTTACCCTGACCGATGTCAAAAAAGGCTCGACACTCGTATTCTCTTTCGTCGGTTTAAAAACCCAGGAAATAATCTGGAAAGGGGAAAGTATACTAAACGTCAAAATGGTCAGCGACACCCAGGATTTGGACGAAGTGATCGTAGTGGCCTATGGCACGGCTAAAAAGTCTGCATTCACAGGTTCAGCGACAGTTATCAACGCAGAAAAACTAACACAACGCTCAACCACCAATGTCGTACAATCATTACAAGGGCAGGTGGCCGGATTACAAATGACAACAGGCTCGGGACAACCCGGTGGAGGATCTCCATCCCTTATCATACGAGGCATCGGTTCTATCAATGCCGAGATCGACCCGTTGATTATTGTCGACGGCATGCCTTATGAAGGAGGTTGGAACAATATCAACCCTTCGGATGTAGAATCGGTTTCCGTATTGAAAGATGCTGCATCAAATGCTCTTTACGGAGCAAGAGGAGCCAATGGTGTTATTATTATCACCACGAAACAGGCAAAAGTGGGAGAAGCGAAGGTGACGGCTTCAGCCAAATGGGGCGTAAATACGCGCGGTACCATCGATTACGACTACATCAAAGACCCCGGAGAATACTACGAAGCTCATTATAAAGCATTATATAATCAACTAAGATACGTCAAAGGATTATCTGATAATGACGCATATACGCAGGCGAATATCAATATGGCAGGCAATACCAAAGAAAACGGCGGCTTAACCTATAACGTATTCAACTATCCGGAAAACGAATACCTGATAGGAAAAGACGGAAGACTAAACCCAAACGCCCAATTAGGACGGGTAGTGAACGGATATACATTATCTCCCGACGACTGGGTCGACGAAGCATACAGCAGCGCCTTCCGGCAGGAATATAACGTCAATATATCCGGAGGAACCAACAAAATGCAGATGTACGGCTCCTTTGGTTACCTGAACGACGAAGGTATTGTCCCCAATGCCGGATACGAACGCTATTCTGCCCGCTTCAAAGGTTCTTACCAGGCAAAGAGTTGGTTGAAATTCGGTGCTAACGTAAACTATACACACAGTGAGACATCGACCTTGTCAGAAGACTACAGCACAGATATGGCAAGTGTCGTAGAACAAGTTGCCCCTATCTACCCAGTCTATATCAGAGATGAACATGGAAATATAATGACCGATGAAAACGGCAAACTGTATGACTACGGAACAACAAATACCGCGTTGGGATTAGCCCGTCCCGTTCTTCCGAACTCATCCATACAAAGCTCCATCCTCAATCTGTCGGAAACAAATTCGAATACTTTCAACGGTAACGGCTTTGTCGATATCACCTTCCTGAAAGATTTCAAATTCACGTTCAACGCAGGAACGACAGTACGCGAACAAAGATATTTCACAACCAGCAACCCGTTCTACGGTTTCGGGGCGGAGCAAAACGGTACCATATCCGTGTACCATTACCGCACAACCACACTAAACTTACAGCAGATCTTAAACTATAACCGCAGTTTCGGTAAACATAACGTATCGGCCATGTTGGGACACGAAAGTTATAAATACAACTATGTCCAATTATCCGCCGGCAAAAAGAACATGTTCTCTTACTGGGAGAACCATGAATTGAACGGAGCCATCATCGACGCCGCTTCTGCCGACTCCTACGCAACAGATTACAATACGGAAGGATACTTCTTCCGCGGCCTCTACGATTACGACGGCAAGTATTTCTTCTCCGGTTCTTATCGCCGCGACGCTTCTTCACGTTTCCATCCGGATCATTGGTGGGGTAATTTCTACTCCATCGGAGCCGCTTACCTGATCTCGAAAGAAGACTGGTTCAAAACAAACTGGGTGGACTTGTTAAAAGTCAAGTTCTCTATCGGACAGCAAGGTAACGACAATATCGGTAACTTCCGGTATATCGACACCTATACCATAAAAAACAACAATGACGAGTTATCGCTCGCCTTTGCCAGCAAAGGAAATAAAGATATCACCTGGGAAACGAATACGAACATGAACCTGGGAGTAGAATTTGAATTATTCAAACACAAACTGACCGGTAGCTTCGAATTCTTCAACCGCAAGACGACCGATCTGTTAAACTGGTTCACCGTTCCTCTGTCGTTGGGATATGCAGGTTATTATGACAATATCGGAGACATGAATAACAGAGGCGTCGAACTCGATTTGAGATATACCCCGTTCAATAAAAAGAACTTCTCATGGACAATCAACTTCAACATGACTCACTACAAAAACAAAATCACCTATCTGCCTGCCGAGAAAAAAACAACAGACATGGAAGGCCACGGCGGTTACATGGACGGAAGCAGGTATTACGGAGAAGGATTACCCATCAATACATGGTATATGCGCCAGTATGCCGGTGTGTCGGAAGAAGGTCTGTCCATGTGGTATTACACCGACAAGGAAACAGGAGAAAAAAAGACCACAACCACCAACTCCAGCGCAGACTATTATCTGTGCGGAGACCCCAACCCAGACTTATACGGAGGTTTCGGTACGACACTGAATGTCTATGGTTTCGACCTCTCTGCCCAATTCAGTTATACGATCGGGGGCAAAACCTACGATTACGGATATGCAGGCATCATGGCTAATCCGACAGCATCGAGCGTCGGTAACCGCTGGCACAAAGACATCGCCGACGCATGGTCGCCCGAAAATACAGGGTCAAACATACCGCGCTGGTATTTCAACGACTTATACACTACCAGCATGTCGGATCGTTTCTTGATGGATGGTAGCTACCTCAGCTTGCAAAACGTACAGGTAGGATATACCATTCCCAAGAAATATACCTCTTATCTGGGCATAGACAATCTTCGTTTATACTTTGTATGCGATAATGTATATTACTGGTCAAAAAGAAAAGGACTGGACCCCAGACGCTCCTACAAAGGGGAGGGCGCTTCCGGAAAAATCTCTCCGCTCCGCACTTTCACCGGTGGCATCAGTTTACAATTCTAAATTCACACAAATTCCATAAAGCATAAAACAATGAAAAAGAAAAATATATTTAAAACAGTAATTGTTTCCAGCGTGTTTTTCCTGGGATTAGGCATGAATAGCTGTATCGAACAAACATTCCCCGAAAGTTCTACGGCCACAGCCGATCAGGTAGCCAACTCGCCAGCCGGTATGCAGGCCATGATGAGTGCAATCGTCGGATATATCAATACGTATAATTCGTATGGGCAAGGGTATAACTTCGACTTCGGCTACAGTGCGTTCGGCATGACAAGAGAGACGATGTGCGAAGATTTCTTCGTCTACAATTCAAATTACGACTACTTCAGCTCATTCGGGAAATGCCTGGCATTGGCGGAAAACAGTACAGTAAACAGTCTTTATTACTATTACTACAAATTCCTCAATAACACCAACAACCTGATACGCCTGATCGACCCGGCAACAGCCACCGAAACCAACAGGCAGTATCTAGGGATCGCCAAAACATTCCGGGCTTTAATCTATATGGATATCTCCCGTTTCTTCGAATATAAGAAAACAGGCATAGCCAAACTGGATAACGAAGCCGAAACAAACCAGGTATACGGACTGACCGTCCCCATCATCTACGAGAATATAACGGAAAGCGAAGCCCGCGACAACCCCAGGGTCCCTTTCTACACCATGTATGAATATATCCTGAACGATCTCGACGATGCCGAAGAATACCTGAAAGACTACACCCGACCTGCCAAGAATATGCCGGACCAGACAATCATCTACGGGTTGAAAGCCCGTCTGTGGCTGGAAATGGGTACGCGTTTCGAGAAATACCCGAATGATTTGTCAACCCTCACCCAGAACGTCGACCTCGGTGTCAACTCCGCCAAAGATTGTTATGCAAAAGCAGCAGAATATGCCCGCAAAGCCATTTCAAACAGTGGAGCCCAACCCCTATCGGAATCGGAATGGTTCGGAGGGAAAAACTATACGGCCGGATTCAATACCATCCAAACCGGAGCCTGGCTATGGGGTTCGATCATGAACCAGGAAAATATCCACAGCACATGGTTGAACTATGCCGGAAATATATGTACCGAACAGACATTCGGTGTAGGCAACTCCACCTACTGGGCTATCCGCACAATCAGCAAGGCCTTATACGATCAAATACCGGATACGGACTGGCGTAAAATTACCTGGATAGCTCCGGAAGATGCCGGAAAAGAACCGGGAAATAAATATCGTACCATATTATCCGATGTCAATTTCAAAAAGCTGCCAGCTTACACGAACCTGAAATTCAAACCGAAAGAAGGCAACATGATCGATGCCAACATAGGAGCAACGATCGATTATCTGATGATGCGTGTCGAAGAGATGTACTTCATCGAGGCCGAAGCATTAGCTGCAAGCCAGGGAGTGGCAGTCGGCGTAAATGCTCTCAATAGCTTTATGACTACCTATCGCTATCCGGAATATAATTGCCAGGCGACTACATTGGATGATTTCCGTAAAGAACTCATACTGCAAAAACGTATTGAATTCTGGGGAGAAGGTATCATTTTCTGGGACTACAAACGTTTGGAATTACCTGTTAAAAGAGGATATCCCGGCACCAACGCACCGGTAGGCTACCGCATGAACTCTATTGAAGGGTATTGCGCCCCCTGGTTCAATATCTTCTTCAGTAAATTCGAGTCACTTAAAAACACAGCCATCGTTTTGAATCCGGATCCGTCGGCTGTTATTTCAGACTGGACCGAATAAAAGGGATGAAACGTCCTACTTTTGATTAACAAAAAAAATCGAACGCGGAAAACTCATGTCGTCCGCGTTCGATTCTTTTTGTAGCCTGCCCCTCTACGTAATCACTTCATCATCTTCACCAAACAACTCCCTACTGCACACAGCATCAAGGTATATCCGGCAGCGACGGCAAGCTGTTCCCGGAATCTCCTGCGGAACCGTTTCCGTACCCCGAGAGTGTCAACAGGGCTCCGATTGAGGCCAGGACGATTTCTGTACGGTCCGTCCACAAAGCCGTCATCCCCAGTATCACCAGGTAATACACGATCCACCTCCGGCTGGTTATCCGGCATAGCCACTTCTTCTTTTTTCTCATCTTTCTCCTTCTTTTTCAGGTTCAACAAAAAGCCCAGCAGGGCTTTGATAAATTGCAGGATTTGTCTTAGTTTGTTCATTGTCGTAATTATTTTTATCCGATTATTATTAAAGCAGTTGACAACTGTCACGCCGCCCTTCCCCGCATCCAGTCATACATATCTTTCAATGTGATGATCTTCTCGGTTATGGCAATCAGGTTACGGCGGTATAACTCGCGGTTATCTCCGTTTTGCTCGCTGATATAGGGGCTGTAGGCTATCTCTTTCGCATAGGCTTCGGGCTGGCGGCTGAAACTCCAGGCACGATGGTAACCGGTACGGATCAGCCGGGCAAAATCGAGGAACGAGAACTCCGCCCCGGCATAATGACGGAAATAATGTACCCCGCCGGTCCCTTCCACCTTCGCCCGCTCGCCATGCCAATAGCCGTTGGAAGCCCCGTAACCCATGATACCGAAATAGTTATGATGCTCCCTGGCCAAATGGGAAGTACCCCATCCGCTCTCCAACGCCCCCTGTGCCAGGATCACTACCGGGTTCATGTCGTAGGTCCATCCCGCCTTTTCGGCTGCCGACAGGCAGGTCTGCAAATACTGTATCTGTTTATCCATTTTATATAATATTTAGTGATTGCTTTATTTGAATATGTGCATAACAATCCGTATCTTTATTGGTATACAAACCTTCAAATACATGCCGTATGGAAAATTCATTCAATCAGAACAGAGTATGGGGATGGGGCGAACTTGCCCTGCAATACTTTCCCAATATTTCACAGAAAAGTGCCACGATGCAATTGCTGAAATGGGTCCGCATAAGCAGGAAGCTCGTCGACCAACTGGAAGAATCAGGCTGGCATCCGGGAAAGAAATACCTCACCCCCCGACAAAAGGACTATATCGTCCAGCACCTGGGTGAGCCGTAAAACAGCTCTCCGCCAGGGTGCCGGGCCGTCCCGCTATTCGATCTCCGGACGGTCGCTTCCTCCGCCTCCTTCTCCCCCGCCTCCTTCTTCTTTTTCCGACGGATCGGGAATCTTTTCAAAAGAATAATTGCTGATCGCATCGCGCAGCATCTTGCCGGGACGGAACACAATCCGTTTGCTTTTGATCAGCGCCTGGTTGAACTCCTTTTTCGTCATCGTACCGGTACTGCCGAACTGCAACTGGAAATTCCCCAGTTCGCCCACCTGTACCACCTCCCCTTTACCCAGGCTGCGTTTCATCACCTCGATCAACGAATCGAGGATCAACCGCACGTCGCCCGGCGAAGCGGTAGACGAGAGCGAGATCAGATCGCATAACTCGTACATACCACACGTCCCTGCCGCTTTCGCGTTCGCATAAAACAACTTGCTGCCTTCCGCAGCCCCTTTGCGCATATCCTTGCGCAACACCAATGTGTACTTTGCTGGCATAACCTTACTTTTTTAGTTAAACACCTTGTTTATTAATCACATAACAAAGATACAACCGGCATGGCCCGGTCAACGGAAAGCGACGGAAGGAGGGGGAAGAAGTGGAAAGAAAAGGAGAATCAGGGAATAAAAAAATCCCGGGGATACTTTCCCGGGATTCTATACAGTCTATTATATTGGGTTACCTTAAAGTCGTTCGATCTCTTCAATCGGTAAACCCGTACAAAGGGCAATCGTTTCTATACCGATACCCTGCTTTTTAAAATTAGCAGCAATCACACGTTGTTCTTCGGCTTTGCCTTTTTCCATGCCTTTTTCCATGCCTTTCTCCATGCCTTTTGCCATGCCTTTTGCCAAACCTTTTTCTTCAGCTTGCTCTATAGCATATTCCGTTGTGCATCGCCAGTCACGGTAACGTTTCAGGAGTTCGTCATATACATCACGTTCATGGGGCGTCATTGCATTCACGTTGGCTGCATCGAGTATGCGACGGAACGCTTCGTTTTCTTCCTTAAAAGGAGCCATATCAAATATATTCATATTCTTCAATATAAAAACTAACTTTTCAAGAGGTGTCACACATTCCTCTTTCTCCAAATTAAACAACTCAAATGAAATATAGACCTGTTTCAATTTGAGTTCTCCAAAAGTTTCACCTGTTACCGCATTCGCCAGTACCACGTCCGTACGCCAGGAGTGGAACTCCGGCAGACTGAAGTTTAACAGGTAGATTCCATACACCGGCAGTAACTCATACTTCCAGTCCGAACCGATCTGTCCCTGACGGGAAATCATTCGACAAATGTAATAAAATCCGCGGTTAAAAAAGTAACGTTGAGGGCAATTCTGCATCTCCAAAATAAATTTCGTGCCATCCACATCTTCACAAAGACAATCAAAAATGACTGTACGCTGATCCATTGACTCGGGGAGAATCTCTTTATCGAGATAAATCAGATCCCTGACTTGCCGCTCCCCTTCAAGGGTGGCATTGATAAAATCGATGGCTACTTGTTTTTGACCGAATACGGCCTTAAAACCACTGTCTAACATAATGTTAACGTAATTTTCCATAAGTTACGGTATAAATGGTTGTCGTCCGATAATGAACGATGGTACAAATATATAAAAATTATTGATATTCAAAGCTACAATCTCAATTAAACAGATGTGATATTTACCCTATAAGGAATACCGGCGTCCCCTATACCCTACCTTTCGTTTTCCTATAGGGAGTTGCCTGGTATCATATAGGGTAAACGGCTGACAAACAGCAGCCGAAAAAAGAAAAGGCGCCTAAAGGAACTTTAGGCACCCGGCACAATTTCAGGCGGCAGCGGAATGGGTCTTCCGATAAACTCCGCGCGACAAGCGGGATATAAAGTCCGGCTCCAGACGTGAAAGATACCGCCGCACTGCCCGCTCACCAATGTTGACCGACTGGCAGAGCGTATAGACTTCCGAGAGGTTGAACTGATCCGGTAACTGTTCGAATATCTTCCGAAAATTATCCGGACAACTCAGTTCGCGCACTTCGGTATTCTCTTCCAGCTGTGTCATCAGCAACCGGCTATGTTCCAGACAAACCCCGGCGATCGACAAGGCTGCACGGAAGTGGCTGTCACTGCAATAACGCTCGTCTACTCCATAATCGAGCATGGCGGCATCGAGTGCGGTAAAGATCATGCAGAGGCGGTAGGTTATCAGTCCGTAGCGTTTCACTACTCCCGGGAAATACTCGTTATCGAACAGGTCCGAATCCCGCAACAAACGGCTGAACGCCAGGTTCAGTTCCCTCCATTGCCCGGCAGTGAGCTTCACCTGCAAACGACGTTTGCGCAACACCTGGGCTACTCCTAGAACCCGTTCGGAAAGAGCAGTCAGATATTGCTCAAAATCTTCCGTCCCTCCTGTCGGCGACACATCCTGCCATACCGCCCCGCTACGGCAGGTATAAAGCAGCAGACGGCTCGCCAACCCATTCTCTACGTGTGGAACGAGACGTGGAAATTGCCCCGGCGTACCCGCCAATAATACGGCAAGCCGCGGCCGGGGGATACGGATCATCTCATTATCTGTCTTACGCGACGAAGCGACGTTCTCATGATGAAAAGCTTTGCGCAGCAGGTCGTCGAACTGTCCGTAATCCTGACGACTGGCGCAGATCAGGGTGTCGATCTCGCTATCCGCCATCAGGCCGCCTGTCTCACCGTTATCGGCAAGATGCACCAACAGCTTTGCCTTGGTGATCTGTGTAGGGATAAAGAAATAGCAGGTGGAGGCGGGGACCGGGGCCTCTGCCACCCTAACAGGCTGTCCTTTCCGGTGGGCTGTCGTCTTTTTCAGTTCCCACTCTTCCAGCGCCTGCCGGTATTTATCTTCCTCCCGTTTGGTTTCTACTTCGATCAAGAAAGCGTAGCTGTCGGCCAGGCGGCGCATATCATTGATGCAGCCTTTACCATTGGCTGCAGGAGCTACCTCGACAGTAAAAAGGTGGGGATAAACCCGTTTGCGGTTATATATGCCCCATACTCCCGGCAGACAAGCGCTGAGCACCGTACAAGCGGCAAGCAACGCCATGTCACGCTCGCGGCGGTCGGTGTAAAAACGGATCGCATCCCCCAACAGAGAAGGTATATCAGATACTATATTTTCAGGTAAAAAAGGGGCGCGTATACGCAACTCCTCTCCCGAAATTGTATCGGGTGCCGTAAGTTCCTTTTCTGTCCCGAACGTTGCGGGGCGACTGGAATGCTCATTACTATGTCCCTGATAAGCAGAAAATAAAGCCTGGCGAATTTCATTTTCAGAGAAGTCATCGGCACGCAACAGAGGGATGCAGTAAGAAGCGGTCTCATCACAGCCTATCCCCCGGCGGTTGGCCTCACAGCCGAGGCGATAGACGGTCTGGTTGCGGTTACCCTCCGTAGCCGGGTGCCCTCGCAACCAATCATGTACAAAGAGATGTGCGGGTGTAACGGAAACCGGAGAAAAAAATTCGGCTTCCGGATTATAGTAAGCCTCCGGATCATCGCTCACATAGCAACAACGGCAGATGTCCTTACAGGCACGGTCGCAGAAAACGCCTGAGAGGTGCTCATAATGGGCGGCTACCGCTGCAAATGCAGCGGCATGCTCTTCGCGGGCGGTATCGACTCTGACAAAGACTTTCAGCCCTTCACCTCCGGGACTGATAAATAAGGCCAGCGTAAAAGGTTGCCGGAGGAAAAGGGCGATCAATGCAGCCAGGTCGGCCACATGATCGAAATCCAGTCCCACCACCCGGCTATAGGCTTCCAGTTGGTTGGCACGATGCCCTCCTTTGAACAGTCCGGAGGGAGTAAAACCCGGAAGCTGTGCTTTCAGGGAGCGGGCAGCTTCTTTGTCACCGGAAGCCAAGGCAGTGCGGTAAGCGGTTATTTCATGTATCCAGCGCCGGGTACGAATCAGGATAATGATTTCTTCCAAAGTGAAGGACTGTGATGTCGACAGGTAAAGTTTCCCGAAAAAGGAAACCGAAGGTGTTGCGTTCATAATGTCTAAATTTAATGGCTGTCCAGCCGGTTAATATAGGCGCAATATAGGCATTCCTTTCATAAGAAAAAGGCAGTTAAAAAGACCGGCCATAGCCTTCCCCTACGTAGTCTCAAGGCCTCCGGAGAGGCTGGACGACGGAAGTCAGCACTATAAACCGGTCGATTTTTAAGGGAACCGGGAGAAAATTTATTTTCCGGTATCCTTCTCGTCGTCCGACATATAGTAATATCTCAGGAAGGTTCCACGAGATACCTCAAATTCAAATATGTCGAACAGCAGGGCGAGCAGCCTGCCGTCATGGGTTTCACCGAAATGTTCTTTCAGCCGGTTATTCAATTCTCCCATATAGAAGGCCAGCAGCATATGTTCCTTTGCCGGGATATGCAAACGGTCTTCGGGAAAAAGAACGACTGCTCCCAACAGCTTCCGCAGCCTCCGTTTGCAGGCTTTCAGTTCCCGTTCGTTACTACGCGACAGACAGCCGCTTTCTTCTCTCATCCGGCGCAGACGCTTTATCTCGGCGCACAGCGCATCCAAAGAGAGGATGACTTGTTGTTTTTTTTCATCTTGTTTATTGTTTTAATAGCCCTATGATAGCATAGGATTTTGTTAATAGCAATAATATGCCCATGGGGCAATGTGCTAATGAAGATAACAATAATTTCAATTATTATCAAAAGTGAATGTAGGGGCGGGGTCTGCCCGCCCATCTCCACCGGTTGTTATATTATTGTCGCAAAGGGCGGGCAAACCCCGCCCCTACCAACGATACACAGTCAATTTAAATTTATTGATTATAAATAATTTCTTATTTTACGATAGCAGGTACTGCTGCTTCACCTTCAACCGTTACATAAACTACACCTGCAGGAACTGCGATTGTAGCTTCGCTTGAAGTGATTACATTACGGCCAATAAAGTACTGAGGCATCAATACGCCAGTTTCAGTTGTCGGAATTACTGTCATTTCTGCCAAAGCATCAGCATTGTCTCCCTTACCTTCAACAGCCAACAGATTCAAATCAGCAGCTTCAGAAGCATACAGATATTCTTTATCAGTTGAACGTGTGCGATAGAATTTCAACATATTCTTTTCACCCAGTTCGTCTTTAGTAAATTCACGATAATAACGAGTTGAATCAACGACTAAAGCAAATGATGAAGTACGTGTTTCAGCTGTAATATCTTCAGCTTTGATCAAACCTGTAGCATCAACAACACCGGCTTTCTTGTCCCAGGCAGCATCAGATACTACCATCATTTCTGTTCCATCTACATTTGATTTCAAAGCATTTCAGGCACAAAAAAGGCCATCGTTAAAAACGATAGCCCTGACTCATTGATCCTATAAAAATTCATTTTTTATTTACTCCGTATACGCCGTGCAAACTTTGCCGGTTCACGACGAGTATCCCAAAGATCAACCACGTAGAGATTTTTACCTTTAATATAATATACAAAAGTCAATGTTGCTATACGCTCACGATTGGCTCTCGTAGTCCAAATTACTTCAACCATGGCAACGCTTTCCTTACTTCTGCTCCTCACAAGTAAGCACTTCACCTGCTTCAATTTCGGCTTCAGCCTCATCGATACGGGCATTGAGTTCTTCCAAAGTATAAGGTTTAATCTGTTCTTCGGCCTTCGCTTCTTTGCGAAGCAATCTCTTTACTTTATCCAGCAACTCCCGACTATCCGACATCAATATTTCACGTGCCAGTTCTGCTTTATATGCTTCCAGTTCCATCGTTGTCATATCGAATACAAAAACCCCGATTATCAATAGTTTATCTACTGACAACCGGGGTCGAATATTTATTTCAGAAGTGTATTACAACTTATGTATCACCTTCATCAACTGTTCGCCCAAACCGATGGTATATCCCTGAGATACGAATACGACACGGTTGAAAGTATCTGCAATGATGAAGATCGGGAGCTGACTAGCATTTGCCAGTTTCATGGCCGATGCAATCTCCTTCTGGATATGGTTGTCTGCATCGATACCGAAAGTGATCGTGTTAGGCAGGTCGCCGAACTCTTTCGGATCGAAGTTCTGGTAACCCTTTTCGTCCGGGAACAGAAGTACCATACTGCGGCCCCATTCTTCCAGGTCTTTCTTTACCGCTGCTATGTCGCGCATAGCGTGGTTGGTCGGTTCCTGACGGGCTCCCAGGATGGCTACTACGAAATAGCCGCGGCCTGTTGTTGCCAGTACGCTGGTTTCTTCGCCGTTGTCGGCACGTTTGAACTTGTTTTCCGAATTGAAATTACCGATCACCTGTACTTCGTCAGTGTTTTCACGCATTTCCAGTTTTGTGGGGGTCGTCTTGTCCGGTTCCACATTAAAGAAAGAAACTTCTGCCAATACGCTGCCGTTAGCCATACGGGTTCCGGTAACCATCATATAGTTACCTTCGTCCATGCTCAACGGAGTCTTCAACATGCTGCTCCAGGTGTCGCCTACACCCATATCCACATTGCCGCGACGTTCAAAGTTCAGTGTCTGCAACTTTGCATCCGGTAATATCTTGGCGATCGTGAAATGGCTGTAATATTTCGGATCCTGCAATGCTTTGATCGGAGCATAGGAAGCAACGATTTTACCTTGTTTAGCAGTCGTCTGGACAGCAGCTTCAAAGTCTACGTCCATCCAGTTGCCGTCTTTCATATATTGTACCTTGCGGGCTACCGGTTCGATGCGTGCCGGGATACCCAGACTGCGGGCAACGGCAACAAAGAAGATATCACGCGATCCGGTATCAGCCACACGCGATTTGAATACACCCATCGGCATAACCGGGATGCGCTGTGAATTGAGTTCGTTTTTGATGGTGATATTCTTCTTCACCCAATCTACCAATACCATCGGATCTTCCTTTGCCTGTTTTGCCAATTCGGCATCCACATTTTTCAGGAAATAGCTACGGTATGGAGTGAGGAATTCATTTGCTACACGCGGATTCAGTATATAGTTATTGAAGGGATCGATCTTAACCTCTTCAGAATTATTCAGATGATCAGCCAACACAGATGCAGGCGTGTCACGAAGGTCTTTTGCAGAGATCACATCCAGCAAAGCCATTGCTACCGGACGCTTGTCAGCCGGAGTCTCACGCAGGAACTTTTCGATTTCCATCCAGTTACCACGGCTACCGATCATAAAATCAGATGTTTTCAACGGATCGATACCCAATTCTTTTGCCAATGCTTCGGCCTTTTCTTCCGTATAGAAAGTGGCAACGTATTTATTACGGATCGCATCCTCTTCCAACAAGCGGGCTGCATTCGCTTCCTTTTGTTCAGGAGTTACTTCGACAGCGATAGAACCTTCTACCGGAGGGATAACATCGAGGGCTACGGCTCCGATGGCATCACCGGGTTTCTTATCCAGCTTGATGGTTGCATCGCCTTTACCGAAGGAGACTTTATCGAAACCGAATTTGCCGTCTTTGGTTGCCCATACGAACATATCCCCTTTACCGGCTGTCAGGAATGTCTTTCCTTCGGCATCTGTTTTCTTATTGGCAACAGTATAAAACTCGGCATAATTGTAGATTTTGAATTCCACATCGGCACCGGATACGGGCTTACCTTCCTCATCCACTACAGTAACAACTGCTTTACCTGTCGGAGCATAGTTGTCGATCACATTGATCTCTGTATAACCGTCTGTTTCGAGCATGACTTCTTCCGGGCCATGATATTTACCGAATACTTTCGTATGCATCAACATACCACGATAAGCCGGACCGTTAAACCATCCCAGGTTCAGAACCGGTTCCGGTTCGCAAGCACCCAGGAAATACCATTTACCGTTTACCCAGGCTTCTACCCAGGCATGGTTGTCGTCGGTATGTGCCCAGCGCGGAGTATATACCTGACGGGCAGGGATGCCTACCGAGCGAAGTGCTGCCACCGTAAAAGTCGATTCCTCACCACAACGTCCGTAAGCAGTCTTTACAGAAGCCAGCGGAGAACTTGTACGGGCATCCGACGGCGTATAAATTACTTTTTCATGACACCAGTGGTTCACTTCCAGCACGGCATCATATAATGACAAGCCTTTCACACGATCTTTCAGTTCATCGAAAAAGACCATACGGCTTTCATCCAGGTTCTCGTTGTTCACGCGGATAGGCAGAACGAAATGGCGGAAGATCTCCTCAGGAATGCTGTCGCCCCAGGGCATTTCTTCTTTTGCCTTGAAAGAACTGCGGATATTGTCCAGATAAAGTTTTCCATCATAATCAGTGATGTCGCCTATCGGCATATAGGCATACAGGAATGTAAGTGCCTCTTTTTCCTCCGGCGTCATTTGTTGATTGAAAACTGTGAACAGATCTCCGTCAGGCAAAGCAGCCTGTTTGGCTTGGAAATCTTTCTCTACTTCAGCTCTGAATGCATCGTCAGAGATGAAATGCTGTCGTTTGTTACATGCCGTCCCTATCAGGAGGATGAACAATAGTGCGAATAATTGTGTTTTATGCATAGTGTTAATTTTATCCCGACAAATATACGTAATATATTCATTAGTCAGTATATGAGCCATATATTTCGGCATTCATTCCATTGTAGTTTCAGATTTTTTTTGTTATTTTGAAGGATAATTGAGTAAACCGTTTCCGCTTATGTTCCATGATTTAGAGCTCTTGCACAATGCGGAGGGAATCTTGCTGATTGCTTCCGTTATTCTTTTTTTCAGTATTTTCGCCGGTAAGGCAGGTTATCGTTTCGGACTCCCGGCGTTGTTGCTTTTCCTGGGAGTCGGTATGTTGTTCGGTAGCGACGGGCTGGGAATCCAGTTCAGTAATCCAAATATTGCACAGTTCATCGGCATGCTTGCGTTGAGTATCATCCTGTTCTCGGGTGGTATGGATACGAAGATATCCGAGATAAAACCCATTGCGTCGCAAGGGGTCATTCTGGCGACAGTCGGTGTACTGGCGACTACGTTCATTACGGGGGGATTCATTTATTATCTGTCCAAACTCGTGACCGGTTATGAAACGCTCACACTCCCCGAGTCCCTGCTGATGGCTGCCGTTATGTCGTCAACCGATTCTGCCTCCGTTTTCTCCATCCTGCGAAGCAAGGGAGTCTACCTGAAAGAGCGTCTCCGACCAACCCTGGAGTTGGAAAGTGGTAGTAACGACCCGATGGCGTATATGCTTACCTTACTACTGATCGCTTATATCCAGACGGCAGGGATGAATCTTGCCGATGCTGCCTTGTCGCTGGTGATCCAATTGTCGGTAGGTGCCATAGCCGGATTCTTATTCGGAAAACTGGCCGTAATCATTATCAATAAAATTGATATTGATAATGAGTCGTTGTATCCGATCCTGTTGCTGGCAACAGCCTTCTTTACTTTCGCAGCAACCTCGCTCTGCAAGGGGAACGGTTACCTGGCTGTATATATCGCTGGCCTGGTAGTCGGAAATGCGAAGATCGTACACAAGAAAAGTATCGGTACTTTCTTCGACGGTTTTGCTTGGTTATGGCAGATCGTGATGTTCCTTACGCTGGGATTACTTGTCAATCCGCACGAACTGTTGCCTGTAGCTCCCATCGGTCTGACGGTCGGTATCTTTATGATCATTTTCGCCCGTCCGATCAGTGTTTTCCTCTGTCTGCTCCCGTATAAGAACTTCTCTTTCAAAGGGAAACTGTATATTTCGTGGGTAGGGCTTCGAGGAGCCGTACCGATTATCTTCGCCACCTATCCGCTGATTGCAGGAGTAGAGCATGCCGGGCTGATATTCAACGTGGTATTCTTTATCACAATCTTGTCACTGCTGATACAGGGTACAACGGTAACACAGGCTGCCAAATGGCTGGATATGATAGATGAACCGGAACGGAAGGATGTATTCGGTATCGAACTGCCGGAAGGTATCAAGAGCGCGATGAGCGAGATCGATGTAACTCCCGAAGTACTTACGCATGGGAATAAACTGATGGAACTCACCCTGCCCGACCATACGCTGGCGGTAATGGTCATGCGCGACGGACGTTATTTCATACCCAAAGGGAATACGGTCTTGATGGAGAATGACAAGCTACTGATGATTTCCGATAATGACGAGGCACTGCTTCAGGCTTATGAGGCGCTGGGAATTACAGATTACACGCTGAAGAAGAATTAAAAGGATAAGGGGTGTGTTAAAGCTAGTTATATAACAAAGCAATAACACACCCCTTGCTCCCTTCTAGAAAGGAAAGTTTACTACTGGATTTCGATAGACATATCAGACTTTATATTTTCTGCAGAGGTAGCTAAATGTAAGACAAAAGTACCCGGTTCTACAACGAATTGCTTCTGTGCTTCGCTGTAAAAAGCCAAAGAACTTACCGGGATATCTATTTCTACCTGTTTACTTTCACCTGCTTTCAGAAAAACTTTCCTGAAACCTTTCAGTTCTTTTACCGGACGCATGACTGAACATTCCGGATCGCTTACGTAGAGTTGGGCAACTTCGGCACCATCTCTTTTTCCGGTGTTCGTCAATGTGAAAGTGGCTTTGATCGTTTCCCCCTGGCCATACGTTTTCTTGTCGGTAGCCAGATTTCCAAAAGAAAAGTCTGTATAAGACAGACCATAGCCGAACGGATAGACCACCGGTAATCGTTTCGTGTCATACCAACGATAACCTACCAGGATATCCTCTTCATATTTTACTTTCAGATCTCTTCCGGGGAAATTACCTAAAGCCATATCCGGAGATTGTTCCAGTGTGACAGGGATGGTAAAAGGCATTTTGCCACTGGGATTCACCTTCCCGGTAATGGCATCCACCAAGGCATTTCCACCTTCCATTCCGACGGATCAACCGGATAAACAACCGCTTTTCCGGTAGAATAATCATAGGCGTACAATTGATTATCTGAAGTACTGAAAATCAATTGCAGGTCTTTCCGTCTTCATAAGAAATCCACAGATTTCTGTCTGCCGTTTCCGTGATCTGGATCACATAAGCTTCCGAAAACAGCGTACCGTCCACTTCATGTCGGAAGGCACGGAACTCATAGCCGTCGAAACGGCTCAGTCCCGAACTCGAACCAAACCACATAAATCCTTTCCGGTCTTTATAGATACAGGTCACTTCATTAGACGATAACCCGTTGTTTACATCCAGACGGTTAAACAGGATTTTATTCTCTACCCCTTGTACGAAAGTAATCGTACAGAGTAAACAGACAATAATATATATAAATCGCATTCTATTCATACAACAGTAATAGACTAATCGGTTTCATATCCTTTATCCCTGATAACAGGTTTACAAACTTATCATTTTTTGTCTGTACAGACAGGGGGTATTTGTAACTTTTTACAGGTTATTTTGTTATTGTAATCAGAATATCAGGGATAATAAGTATTATTATTCACCTATTATCATGATATTTACAAAATAAAACACAAGGATATAAAAGACCGTAAAAAAACAGGGATCAATATACAAAACCGGAACAAGCATCGTTATTATGTAAACTATTCCGATTAAATTTGTAAGAAATAATTTAGGTAACATATGGCAGTAAAAAAAGACAGAGTACTTTGGGCAGATGATGAGATCGATTTGTTGAAACCTCACATTTTGTTTTTACAGGATAAAGGGTATGAAGTGATTCCAGTGATCAGCGGGCAGGATGCTATCGACTGTTGCAGGGAGCAATCGTTCGATATCATATTCCTGGACGAGAACATGCCGGGTCTGACCGGTTTGGAGACACTGGCACAGATCAAAGAGATCAACCCCAACGTTCCGGTCGTCATGGTTACCAAAAGCGAGGAAGAGAGCATCATGAACCAGGCTATCGGGAATAAGATCGCCGATTACTTGATCAAGCCGGTCAACCCGAATCAATTGCTTCTTTCCATCAAAAAGAACGTTCATAAAAATGTGATTATTTCGGAAACGACAACAGTCGGCTACCAGCAGGAATTCAACCGTATCGGTATGCAGATCAACGATTCGCTAACCACCGACGATTGGATGGAGCTATACAAAAAACTGGTCTACTGGGAACTGGAACTGGAAAGCAGCCAGGTACAAATGACTGACATGCTCCGGATGCAGAAAGAAGAAGCGAATAAAGCTTTCGGCAAATTCGTAAAGAAGAATTACGTAAACTGGATACAGAACCCAGCCGAGCGTCCTTTGATGAGTCCGGACCTGTTCAAGAAAAAAGTATTCCCGTTGCTGGATAACGACGAGAAGGTCTTTTTCATCCTAATCGATAACTTCCGCCTGGACCAGTGGCGCGTGGTAAAAGACCTGCTGGCTGAATATTTCACTTTCGATGAAGGATTATATTACAGTATTCTGCCTACTGCTACCCAATATGCACGCAACTCCATCTTCTCCGGCCTGATGCCTTTGCAGATAGAGAAAATGTTCCCGGATTTATGGGTGGATGAGGAAAGTGAAGAAGGCAAGAACCTGAACGAGGAGCCTTTGATCCAGACACAGATCGACCGCTTCCGTAAGAAATATAGCTTTTCTTACAACAAAGTACACGATTCGCAATACGGAGAAAAGCTACTGAATATGATCTCTTCTCTGACACATAACCAGTTGAATGTCGTCGTTCTCAACTTCGTGGATATGTTATCGCATGCCCGTACGGAAATGAAAATGATCCGTGAACTGGCACAGAGCGAAGCGGCTTACCGCAGCCTGACCCGTTCCTGGTTCCAGCATTCCACCACTTTGGAGCTGTTCAAACGTATCTCCGACAAAGGTTATAAAGTAATTGTGACCACCGACCACGGGACCATTCGTGTCAACAACCCGATCAAAGTGATCGGTGACCGGAACACGAATACAAATCTCCGTTATAAAGTCGGTAAGAATTTGAATTACAACCCGAAGGAGGTACTGGAAATACGTGACCCGGAAAAAGTGGGCCTGCCCTCTCCCAACCTGAGCAGTAAATACATTTTTGCGATGAACGATGACTTCTTCGCCTATCCGAACAACTACAATTATTATGTTTCTTATTACAAGAATACATTCCAGCACGGAGGGATCTCTATGGAGGAAATGATGGTACCGTTTATCACCATGATACCAAAATAATTGAAAATTGAGAATTGAGAATTGAAAATTAATATACCTTTGCAGGTAGATTACAATTGATCAATAATCAACAGACATCATGAGTATTATCAAGATTGAGAATTTAGATACCATCCGCCAGGCAGCCAAAGAGTTCATTGCCGGAATGGATGACCGTACCGTTTTTGCTTTTCATGGTAATATGGGAGCAGGTAAAACGACTTTCATCAAAGCGATTTGCGAAGAGTTAGGAGTAGAAGATGTTATCAACAGCCCGACATTTGCTATCATCAATGAATACCGTAGCGATACGACCGGCGAACTGATCTACCATTTCGATTTCTACCGTATCAACAAACTGAGCGAAGCAGAAGATATAGGAACCGAAGATTATTTCTATAGCGGTGCCCTTTGCTTTATCGAATGGCCGGAAAAGATCGAAGATTTACTTCCCGGCGATGTGGTGGATGTAACGATCAGTGAAAATCCTGACGGCTCACGGACCGTAGAAGTAAAATAGCCGATGGAACCGACCGATTATTTCATATTAGTCATCTTTATGGCTCTGGGAGCCTTCTCTCTGATTGCCGCGATCTTCAATTTCGACTGGTATTTTGAAACCAGCGGAGCAACTACCTTTGTCAACAAATTCGGCAGAAAAGGAGCACGTATCTTTTATGCCTTGTTGGGATTGGCATTGATCGGATGCAGCGTACTTGGTCTGATTTATTGGTAATAGAGGATATTACCAGCAAGCTTATTTATCTATCTAAATAAAAGACTTATGAAAAGAACAAATTGTGTTTACTATGTATTAGTATGTATGTTACTGTGCTTTACAGCCTGCGATAAAGACAATTCATCAATAGAAGATGAGATCCCCGCTGCAATCAAGAGTGATTTCTCTAAACGGTCTCCTTCAGCCGAAATCACAGCTTTCAATAATCACTCAAATAATATTTGTCAAATAGAATTTCTTGACAAAGAGCAAAACGAGGCATCCACTTGGTACGACAACGAAGACTGGAAAATGACCTATACGCAGATCAGTGATATTCAGCAACTCCCATCTGAAGTTCTGAGTGCTTTTATGGATACTCAATATCGTGACGTAAAAAACATAGATATATCTAAAACAGAACGGGCCGGAATAAACACAGGCCTTTACATGATACACTTCCTGTACCGCCGGAAGAATATAGAAAATGTAGAGCATAATGTTTTTATCAGTGAAGACGGATTACTTCTATCGACGTTCACGTGGAAGCCTAACGATACACGCTGGTTTGTAAACCTACCTCAAGACCACTTTGATTTTATCACGGAAAAATATAACGGAGCTGAAATAAAAGGATATGTAAACAATGCCGGAGAACATGAATATTTTATCCTCCACAATGATACCATCAAATATGTAACTTTCGGAGGGACTGTCTCCACTGATTGGGGTTTCTGGAGAGAAACAAGATACGAACTTAACAAAAACACGAAAACCCCGGATAATGTGGCTACTGCACTGACACATATCGATCCGGATTTTACCTATACGAACCTCTATTATATAGAATCGAATGACGGGAACTGGTATTTCTTTCAGGACAAAACCAGGGATAACGAATTGGGCTACAATATTAGAGAAGACACTACAGAATAGTACCTTTCCTACAAATAAAAAAGAGACAACTAATTCACGATGGATTAGTTGTCTCTTTTATTTTATAGTTATCCGGTTCTTACTCCATCAACATAAAGTCCAATTGCTTGCGTTCAAGATTGGCATTTGCGATCTTCACAGTCACCGGGTCACCCAGACGGAAACGACGTTTCTTGCGACGACCAATCAGGCTGTATGTTTCTTCATCCATATCGTAGAAGTCGTCACCGAGGTCACGGATAGGCACAAGTCCTTCGCACTTGTTCTCGTTCAGTTCCACATACAATCCCCATTCCGTAACGCCGGAGATCACACCATCGAACACCATGCCCAGCTTATCCTGCATAAACTCGACTTGTTTGTATTTGATAGAAGCACGTTCAGCATTAGCTGCAACCTGCTCCATCGTTGAACAATGGTCACATTTCTCTTCATACTTCACTTTTACCACGCTACGTCCGCCATCCAGATAGCGCTCCAGTAAACGATGCACCATCATATCCGGATAACGACGGATAGGAGAAGTAAAATGCGTATAATATTCAAATGCCAGACCATAATGGCCAATATTCTCTGTCGTATAACGGGCTTTCTGCATCGAACGGATAGCCAACGTCTCAATCAGGTTCTCTTCCGGTTTATCATGCACTTCATCCAGCAAACGGTTCAGGTTACGTGAAATATCGATCTTACTGCTTCCTTCCGTTTTCATCTTATAACCGAAGCGGCGGATAAAGGCGGCAAAGTTCTCCAGCTTGTCCGGATCAGGCAGATCATGGACACGGTAAACAAAGGTCTTTTTCGTCTTCCCTTTAGGCACTTTACCGACAAATTCAGCCACCGTACGGTTGGCCAGCAACATAAACTCTTCGATCAGCTTGTTGGCATCTTTCGACTCCTTGATATATGTACTGATCGGCTTTCCGGTCTCATCGATCTCGAAGCGAACTTCAAAGCGGTCGAAATTGACGGCTCCGTTCTGGAAACGTTTATCCCGCAATTTCTTAGCCAATCTGTCCAGTACCAGTATTTCATCTTTATAGTCACCTTCTCCTGTCTCGATCACCAGCTGTGCCTCTTCATACGTAAAGCGGCGGTCGCTTTTGATCACGGTACGTCCGATATGCGATTTCTTTACATTCGCATCGTCATCCAGTTCAAAGACAGCAGAGAAACATAACTTCTCTTCATCCGGACGTAACGAACAGATCTGATTACACAAACGTTCAGGCAACATCGGAATGGTACGGTCTACCAGATAAACAGATGTCGCCCGGCTTTCTGCCTCCCGGTCGATCAGACTTTCCGGTTTTACATAATGAGTTACATCCGCGATATGCACACCTACTTCCCAGCTTCCGTTATCCAGTTGACGGATAGACAGAGCATCGTCGAAGTCTTTTGCATCTTTCGGGTCGATGGTAAAGGTCAGGACTTTACGGAAGTCTTCACGCTTGGCGATCTCTTCCTCCGGAATGGCATCCGGTATTTTATTTGCGGCCTTTTCCACACTCTCCGGATAAGTATACGGCAGACCGAATTCAGCCAGTATCGCATGCATTTCTGCCGTGTTCTGACCGGCCACACCTAAAATGTCGACCACTTCACCGAGCGGATTCTTGGCCTCATCCGGCCATTCCACGATACGGACAATGGCCTTATCGCCATTCTTTCCGCCTTTCAGTTTGTCTTTCGGGATAAATATATCGTTTGCGAGTGTTTTGTTCTCGGTGATCAGGAAGGCAAAACCTTTCGTCACCTGCAATTTACCGACAAATGTCTTTTTCTGGCTTTCCAGGACTTCGATCACTTCGGCTTCCGGTTCAGCGCCTTTGCGCTTTGCAAACAACTGCACTTTCACCTTGTCGCCATCCATCGCATGTCCGGAATTTCGTTCCGCCACGAAAACCGGCGCACCGCCGTCTTCCGGTATAAACGAGTTCTTCCCGTTACTCCGGCGTCCGAATGTACCGATCGCAGTAGTACCCAAACCGTTGTAGCGATAACGGCCGCGGTCTATTTCCGTAATAAAGTTCTCGGCCGAAAGATCATACAGCAGGTCTACCACCTGTAGTTTCTGTACCTGGCTTTCCACGCCGATCAGTTTGCTTATCTGTTTATAGTTAAATGGTTCCTTGGGAGAGGATTGAAAGACAGACATCACGGAATGAAGCATAGCTTCTTTCTTCATACGTTTTGCCTTGTTCTTCTTCGGTTTGTTTTCTTTATTATCCTTCTTTCCGGATTTGTTTTTCGTCATATATTTCTCGTTATTAAATGAGAGACAATACTCTCTCACAAAATAAACAATTATAACTGATATTCTGTTTACAAACAGGTTAAATTATATTGTCTATTCTGTCTGTTGTTTAAATTTGTAAGGCTTCGGTCCGCTTGTTCCGGGTTTACAAACAAAAAGACTACCGCTAAGGGGGTATTCTTCCAATTGTTCTTTCGAAAGTCCGGCCCGTGCCGTTGTTATGTAGAGCGTATCCATGTCCTTGCCTCCGAATGCACAGGAAGCGACGTTAGGAGCCGGAACCTCTACTTTTGCCAGCAGCTCACCAGTATAAGGACAATAGCAGTACACACCGAAACCGCCCCATTGAGCCACCCATAAATTATCATTGCCATCGATTGTCATCCCGTCAGGAGCACCACTTCCTGCGGGTAAAGTGACGGCAATACCATCGAACAAGATCTCTCCTGTCTTTTCATCATACCGGTAACGGGCAATTTTACCGGTCGGTGTATCGTTATAATACATGAACTTTTTATTCGCCGACCAAACAATTCCATTGGATATAGTCACTTTTTCCAACTTGGTCGTCACGGTTCCGTCGGGTACAACCGTGTATAATGTCCCTGCCCCTTTAGGAGCACCGAATCCCATAGTCCCTATCCACAAGCGGCCTGCCGGATCGCATTTGCCGTCGTTACACCTGACTTTCCCGTCCTTATCCGGGATCGGAGCGATAGACGATAAACTCCCGTCATTCAGATTCACCCGTACGATCTCATCCTGAAGGGAAACGACGACCGTACTGTCTGTTTCCGGAACGACAGTCGAAACCATGCGATCGAATTCCCATGTTTTACAATCCTGTTTATCCGGATAATATTCATATAATTTCTGGCCTTCGATGTCAACCCAGAACAACGTATTCCTGTCCGGATGCCAGATAGAGCCTTCGCCGGTTGTTGCTTCCGCTTTAAAGGCCAGATCCGAATAAAGTTCTTTCGGGGTATAGTTACACGATGAACCCGTGATAAAAGGTACTGTCAACATAATTATCTTGATTAAGTTTTTCATGGTGAATAATCTATTTCGCCGCTTGTTAGATATGCAAATATAATGCTAATTTAACAATCCAAAGCAAGTATAATCGATTAATTTCCTAAAAGCAAGGAGTATTTATCGCAGAACATCCGTTTGCCATCCCAAATCCTTTACCAGAACATACAAGAGTCAACTGAATTTATAAGTAACCCCAAAAGTGTTTCACCCTAATGGAACAGTTGTTTCTTCATAGTGAAACACTTGTTTCATAGTAATGAAACAGTTTCTACAATACAGCCTCGGATAAAGTTCCTGTAGTTTAACGATTTTAGTTGATTACTTTCTGTCCAATTTATAAAAAGGGTTGACTCGGTTTATAGTTAATAATAAAAAGGGTTGTCCCTGTCTCCGGAGAACTAATTAACTAAGTAATGAATTAACTAATTAACAAATTAACTAAGTAGCGGATTATTAAGTAACGAATTAATTATGTAAATTTGCCGTTCTAATAAAATGAACCAATGAGCGTAGTAATTAAAGAAGTTACCAGCAAAAAGGAACTGAAGAAATTCGTTAAGTTCAATATTGATTTATACAAAGGTAACCCCTATCATATACCGGGATTGATCGAAGAGGAGATGGTTACACTGGATAAGAAAAAGAATCCGGCATTCGAAGTTTGCGATGCCGTCTATTTTCTTGCCTACAAGGATGACCGGATCGTCGGGCGTATTGCCGGGATGATCAACCGCCGCAGTAATGAAGTGTGGAACCAGGAACGTGCCCGTTTCGGTTTCCTTGATTTCATTGATGATGCCGAGGTAGTCGACGCACTGTTCAGTGCCGTTGAAAAATGGGCGAAAGAACAAGGGATGAAGGAGATACACGGACCGATGGGATTCACCGATATGGATCATGAGGGAATGCTGATCGAAGGATTCGACCAACTCGGGACAATGGCTGCGATCTATAACTTTCCTTATTATCCGAAACATATGGAACGTATCGGATATAAGAAAGATCAGGACTGGCACGAGTTCAAGATATATATACCGGAAGGTGTTCCTGAAAAACATTTGCGCATCGGAGAGATAGTAAAAAAGAAATACGGCCTGAAAACCATGAAGTTCAAAAAAACAAAGGAGATATGGCCGTATGCACAGAAAATATTCGAGACACTGAACGAGGCCTACGCTCCATTGTACGGTTTTGCTCCGCTGACACAGAAGCAGATCGATTATTATGTGAAGCAGTATATCCCGATGATCCGCCTGGACCTGGTAACCCTTATTATCCGGGAAGAAGACGATACAGTGGTAGGTTTCGGGATTTCACTACCCAGCCTTTCACACGCCATGCAGAAAGCGAAAGGACACTTGTTCCCGTTCGGCTGGATACATCTGCTGAAGGCATTGAAGACAAAACCCAAAGTGATCGACCTGTATCTGACAGGTGTATTGCCGGAATATCAGAACAAGGGAGTCAACGCATTATTATTCAACGACCTTATCCCTGTATACATCGGTTTGGGAGTCGAATATGCCGAGAGTAACCCGGAGCTGGCAAGCAACAATGCCGTACAGGCCCAATGGGATTATTTCAAACGTGAACATCATAAAACGAGAAGAGCATTCATTAAAAAATTAAAATAAGGATTTTCTATGGAAGAACTGAATTCGACAATGCAACAACCGACAGCGTATAATGACGACGATATCAAGACGCTGGACTGGATGGAACATATCCGCCGACGCCCTGGTATGTATATCGGTAAACTGGGAGATGGAAGCTATCCGGACGATGGAATCTATGTATTGCTGAAAGAAGTACTCGATAACTCCATCGACGAATACATGATGGGGTATGGTAAAACCATAGAAGTCACCGTGGAAGAAGGTACGGTTTCCGTCAGGGACTACGGTCGCGGTGTTCCTCTGGGAAAGGTAGTCGACGTTTCCAGCAAGATGAATACAGGTGCCAAGTACGACAGTAAGGCTTTTAAAAAGTCTGTCGGACTGAACGGTGTCGGTATCAAAGCCGTAAACGCCCTGAGCAGCTATTTCCTGATCACCAGTTTCCGTGACGGAGAATGTAAGCGGGTTGAATACAACAAGGCGATCGTCACTGAAGAGTCCGGTATCCAACCGACTACCGAAGCAAACGGGACACTGACTTATTTCATCCCCGACAAGGAAATATTCAAGGAATACCAGTATAAAGACGAGTTCATCGAGAGCCTTCTGAAGAATTATGTCTTTCTGAACTCGGGTCTGACCATTATGTACAACGGAAAAAAATTCCACTCACGTAACGGACTGGTCGATCTGCTGAACGAAAATATGACCACTGAACCTTTATATCCGATCATTCACCTGAACGGAGAAGATATCGAGGTGGTTATCACTCATAGCAACCAGTACGGCGAAGAATATTACTCTTTCGTGAACGGTCAGTACACGACACAGGGAGGAACGCATCTTTCCGCTTTCCGTGAAACGCTGGGACGTGTCATTAAAGAGTATTACAACAAGAACTTCGAATATTCGGACATCCGTGCGGGTATCGTTGCCGCCATCAGCATCAAGGTAGAAGAGCCGGTGTTCGAGAGCCAGACAAAAACCAAGCTGGGTTCCAAAGATATAGGTCCCGAAGGTCCGACAGTCGCTAAATTTGTCGGCGACTTTATCAAGAAAGAGCTGGATAACTACCTGCACAAGAACACCGATACATCGGAAGCCCTGCTCCGCAAAATACTGGAATCGGAAAAAGAACGCAAGGCCATTGCCGGTGTTACCAAACTGGCACGCGAAAGAGCCAAAAAAGCCAATCTGCACAACAAGAAACTGCGTGATTGCCGTATCCACCTGAACGATGCCAAAGGCGACCGTACGGAAGATAGTTGCATCTTCATCACCGAGGGTGACTCGGCGAGCGGATCCATCACAAAGAGCCGCGACCCGAACCTGCAAGCTGTTTTCAGTTTGCGCGGTAAACCGCTGAACAGTTTCGGTCTGACCAAAAAGATCGTTTACGAGAACGAAGAATTCAACCTCCTACAGGCTGCTTTGAATATTGAAGATGGTCTGGAAGGTCTGAGATATAACAAAGTCATCATAGCAACCGATGCCGATGTCGACGGCATGCACATCCGCCTGTTGCTGATCACTTTCTTTTTGCAGTTCTTCCCCGACCTGATCAAACGGAACCATGTCTATATCCTGCAAACCCCGCTTTTCCGTGTGCGTAACAAGCAGAAGACTTACTATTGTTACTCGGAAGAAGAACGGTTGGCCGCCATTCAGGCCGTAGGAAAGAATCCGGAGATCACCCGATTCAAAGGTTTAGGAGAAATCTCGCCAGACGAGTTCCGCAATTTTATCGGCAAAGACATGCGTCTCGACCCGGTAACAATGAAAAAAGAAGACCTGGTGAAGGAGATGCTTGAATTCTATATGGGTAAGAACACCATGGAAAGACAGAACTTTATCATCGAGAACCTGGTTGTAGAAGAAGACGTGGTCAGTTGACGGTTGACAAGTGACAGTTGACAGTTATAGATGCAACAAAAGAAAATATGGAAAATAAAGATATTATGCGCAATAATCAGAACAGTGTAGAGAATATAGACCGTGACAAAACCTGTCAACCGTCAACTGTCAACTGTCAACTGAATAAGCGTATCGCCCTTTTCCCCGGAACGTTCGATCCTTTTACGATCGGGCATCAATCGCTGGTAAGCCGCGGGCTGGCACTGGTCGACGAGATCATTATTTCTATCGGCATCAACGACAAGAAACAGACATATTTCTCGCTCGAAAAACGGGTCGAAGCCATCCGCAGCCTTTATAAAGACGAACCACGGGTAAAAGTAATGTCGTACAACTCGCTGACTGTCGATTTTGCTCAAGAAGTCGGCGCCGAATTCATCATGCGAGGCATCCGTACCGTCAACGATTTCGAATACGAGAAGAGCATCGCCGATGTCAACCGCAAACTAAGTGGTATCGAAACGTTCATTCTTTTTACAGAACCCGAACATACTCACATCAGTTCCAGCATTGTACGCGAACTGTTGCGGTATGGCAAAGATATTTCACTGTTCGTTCCGAAGGGAACCAACTTATATTGACTATTTACGAAACAAAGATTAAAATGAAACGAATCGTAGTATCCCTGCTCGCCCTGATGATCGCCATCACGACGACAGTGGCCCAGAAACCGAATCAGGATGCCCGCAAATTATCCATGGCATTATATGCCATCTCGAATCTGTACGTAGATCCAGTGGATGATTCCAAACTGGTGGAAGATGCAATCATCGGTATGCTGGAAAAGCTGGACCCGCATTCCAACTATATGGATCCGGAAGAGACAAAAGAGATGACCGAACCGCTACAAGGGAATTTTGACGGCATCGGTATCCAGTTCAATATGCTGACAGATACATTATATGTTATCCAGGTAATCCCCGGCGGTCCTTCCGAAAAGGTAGGCCTGGTAGCCGGTGACCGTATTATCATGGTCGACGATACATTGATTGCCGGTGTTAAAATGAAAACAACGGACATCATGAAACGCCTGCGTGGTCCGAAAGGAACCGAAGTCAGCATAAAAGTATTGCGTAATAAGAATCCGGAGTTGATCGAATTCAAGATTATCCGTGGCAAGATACCTGTAACCAGCCTGGATGCCGCTTATATGGCAGACAAGCAAACCGGATATATCAAACTGAACCGTTTTGCCGCTTCTTCGGCCGACGAGTTCCGTGAGGCACTTACCAAACTGCAAAAACAGGGAATGAAGAACCTGATTCTCGACCTGCAGGGAAATGGCGGAGGTTATCTCAACATCGCCATCGAACTGGCGGATGAATTCCTCGATAAAGACAAACTGATCGTTTATACGGAAGGAAACAAACAGCCGCGCGACGAAGCAAAATCTACAGCCAAAGGCAACTTTGAAGAAGGTCGCCTGGTGGTATTGGTGGACGAATCGTCTGCTTCTGCCAGCGAAATCCTCTCCGGTGCCGTACAGGATTGGGACCGTGGTGTTGTTGTTGGCCGCCGTACATTCGGTAAAGGACTGGTACAAAAACCGATCCCTATGCCGGACGGTTCGATGATCCGCCTGACGGTTGCCCGTTATTACACGCCTACCGGGCGAAGCATCCAAAAACATTATGAGAACGGCAAACTGGAAGACTACCAGCACGACCTGATCGACCGCTATAACCGTGGCGAACTGATGAGTGCCGACAGCATTCATTTCCCGGATTCAATGAAATATAATACACTGGAAACGAAACGCATCGTTTACGGCGGTGGTGGTATCATGCCCGACGTATTTATCCCGGTCGATACGACCCGCTATACCGATTACCACCGTAATCTGGTAGCCAGCGGACTGGTAAACCGTGTTTCCATGAGTTATCTGGACCGCAACCGTGCCGCGATGACCAAGAATTATCCGAAATTCAGCCAGTACAAGAAAGATTTCGTTGTTCCCGAAGAAACATTACAGGAACTGATCGAACTGGGTAAAGGTGAAAAGATCGAGTTCAACGAAGAACAATACAACCGTTCCAAACCGCTTATTACCCTTCAGATAAAGGCATTGATTGCCCGCGACCTGTACGATATGGCCGAATATTTCCAGATCATCAACGACGATAACGAAAGTTTCAAGGAGGCTCTTCGTATTATTAATGACGAGGCTGTTTATAATAAGGAACTGGGAAGGTAAAAGTCAAGTTTTCAAAACACAAAAGAAGAAGGTATGTCATAGCTGACCAAGTTCGCCCAGACATACCTTTTTCTTTTTATTTATTTCTCAAAGACAGATGTAATTGGACGAGCAATCCATACCTGAGGCTGTTCGATATTAAACATATATCCGATGGTTCCGGCAATGTCGAATACCATCGTACTTTCAGGAATCACAAAACCTTTCTTAATACCTTTTCCATAAAATACAATCGGAGTCTGCATTTCATTCATAGTAATACCTCCGTGGCCAGTGTCAATACCCCCATGATCGGCTGTTACCATAATTATTGTTTCATCCATTATCCCGGCATCTTCCACAGCTTTAACAATTGCAGCCAGTCCTTTGTCCAAATGAGTAAGCATCTTGATGTATTCAGGAGTATCCCAACCGATGCCATGTCCGGTCCCATCGGGTTCAGCAAAAATAACAGCACACAGATTCGGCTTCTTTTCTTTAATATAGTTTACAGCCAAGGCGGTAGATTCTTCTACATTCTCTCCTGACAACGGAGCCGGTTGCACATAGTTGATAGAAAGCGTATCTGCCAGATAACGCATGCCGCCCCATTCATAAACATATCCGATCTCGGCAGTCGGCTGAGTTTTACGAACCATAGCAAATATATCCGGGAAGATTCCGTTTTCAGTCAATTCTCTTGAAGGAAGATCGGGTGTCTGGCTTCCCCATGTGGTATAGCCATGAAGTTCAGGACCTGCTCCCATCCACATAGAGGCCCAGTTTACTGCACTGGAAGAAGGGAGCACTGAACGGTTCTTCAGCGTATAAGAACCTTTCTCCATCAAGCTTCTCAAAGTCGGCATATGCTTCATATCCGGCAAAGTTTTACCATCATGAATACTAGATGCGCTAAAACCGTCGAAACCGACTACAATTACATGTTTAGGAGCATTAGCCAATTGATTTGATTTTTGGGCCTCTACCTGAACGTTCCCTCCGCATGCACTTAAAACAAACAAGACTGCCGAAAGGCAGATGTACGAAATGTGTTTCATGTTGAATTATTGATATTTAGTTATTTAATATGTAAAGAAAAATCTTTGATCCAGGGAACTAACGGGAAAGGATACAGAGTATCCGGTATTCCCATATCCATGGGGGTAGGCGCAATGAATGTGCTCTCGCGCCCTTTCATCTTCAAGCAGTTTGGAGTTAACGTTACAATTGCAAAAAGAGAATCGGTATAAGGAACAGTATACTTTAAAGAAGGATGCTGTTTGTTTATCTCCTCACTGAAGCGTTCCGGACAAGCATATTCCTCACCGACCCATTGGTTGGAGGCACTGTTGATCTGAATATAAGTGATACCGTTGATCTCTTTTGTATAATTCGTATGATCGTGCCCACTGAAAGCGACAATTACCTTCTTAAAGCCACACCGCTTGTTTTCTGCCTCCAGAATACTGCGTACCAGTTCCCTGTTCTGAACCGTATTTTCAAAGCATTCATGCGAGAAAAGAATACAACGTTTATTAGTAGCAGCCAGATCCTTTTTCAGCCATTCAATCTGTTCCGGATCCAGATGTTCGCGTTGGGACATATCTACATAGAAATTTCCGTTTTTATAGGGAATATATTCCCCATCAACAAATAAGTTGTTCGGATCAAGCACGATAAAATGAAAATCACCTTTATCGAAAGAATAGTAACGGCTCTTCATTCCGACAAATTTCATATATTCTTCCTTGGTGCAGATATCCATATCATGATTACCTAAAACATGATACTTATCACCAGGGAACTTATCCCATAAATTCCGGAAAGGTACATTCGCCTCTTTGGCAAAACAGAAATCACCCAACTCAATAATAAAATCAACTTTATTTTTAGCTGCAGCCTCCAGAAAGACCTGTAACCGGTGTTCTCCATCATGGACTATATCCGGATGGATATCCGAGATAATACCAAACTTCAGTCGTCTGGATTTTGATGTTTCCATCTCAAGGCTGACACCTTTGGCTTTTGCTGCTGCCGCGACCAAGGAAAGCATGCAGCATTCAAGAAAATTACGACGTTTCATACTATATTTATTGTTGATATTCTAATCGAATGAGAATGTAGTCATCACAAAACCATGATCGGAGGCATAGAAAAACTTCTCGCCATAGAAATCAAGATAACCTGGCAAATCAGTATTATATGATTCAGATTTGACCGCTTTCAGCTTATTACCTTTATAATAAATAAAATCAATACGGTCTTGACGATTTTTTTCATCTCCTGTCCAATACCAGGTAGGTCCAAGCTCCTTGACAGGATCAGGGTGCAATTCACGAAAGCTATCCTTAAAACCGTTCTCTTCCATAATTCTCGATACGGTCCAGTTTACAACAGCCCCACCATGATTATACATATTTTTAGTAGCTTCAGTCCAATCTAAATGAGAGTGATCATTAAAATCGCCCCCCATAATAACAGGTACACTGTCAGCCTCTGCCATTACCGGTTGTAGAACCGACAGAATCCTCAGAATCTCTTCATCCCGTGTTCCTTCATCATCCCAAGCCAGTATTTCAGCTTCTGTCTTTTCAGTCGGAACCAACCTCATATCAGGAAGATAATGCAGCCAGGTGTTGAACACACGTATCCGTTTACCATTTATATCCAACTCTACTCCACCGAAATTAAACGTTGCGATTGAGTCAGGGAAAGTATATGTTTTCAGAATCGGATAACGACTGTAAATAGAAAGATTATTCGATAGCAAACGATGATAATAACCCAAATGATCAGCCACTTGATCAGAACAACCATAGGTTTCAATCATCAAAATAACATCCGCATCACTCTTTTTCAATATCCCCATAGTCCCTTCACAACTCTTACCGGGATAAGCTTCCGAATGTCCGCCATGCCAGACATTCCATGATAAGACTTTTAACTCTTCTACCGATTTTGATTGCCTGGACTGAGGAACACAAGCGAAAAATATAGTCAGCGTCACCAACACTCCCAATATTGTTTTTTTCATCATTTTATATTTTTATGGCAAAGGGAGAACAAAGTCTCCCTTTACTGTTTTTAATTTATTTACTTTGAAGTATTTTCATCCCTACCAACCAGGATTCTGCTTCAGTGACGGATTTAAAGTCAATTCTACGGTTGGTATCGGAGACAAATAATCTCTATCCGGTTTAAACCGGAAGCCATTATCCATCGTCGCATAGTTCTTATACGGATCGATATATCCATTCTCATCCACTGACAAATTCTCCCATGCAGTGATAAAGGCAGGAGAAACTCCAGGATAATTGTTCCATTGTTCTTTCACTGCACCTTTAGGTCTGTAGCCGACAATAACTTCATCTGCCGCGGCCCATCTGAAAATATCGTCTACTCTGAAACCTTCGCATGCCAATTCTACTTTACGTTCACGACGAATCTCATTCAATAACGGACTAATATTTTTAAATTGCCAGTTAGGATCGACCGGTATATTATTCATATCCAACAAACCGTCATTCATACCGACTCTTCGCCTCAAAGCATTGATTGTTTTATCTATATCGAACTGGTTGATCACTCCCAATTCAGCTTTTGCTTCCGCATTGATCAATAATGCCTCTGCATATCGAAAATAAATAACCGCAATGGTAGCTATTCCTGTATTAGACTCTTCGTAGCTGGTATTAAACCCTTTATACAGCTGATAGCCGGTCGGACAAGTATTTTCTGCCGCCCCTTCAAAAACCGGAGTTCTGAAAAAACTGTTGTTTTCGACATACTGGACATGAGCCTCGTCATCCACAATGATAGTCTGATTAAGACGGGGATCCCTGTTGGCTACAACCTCTTTTAATGTTGCATCTCCCTTATATTGATCTGATAAAGCAATCGGCTTTCCGTCAAGGCACAGATAAGAATCTATCATACTCTTGGTCAAGCCACGGCCACCACCATTATATCCCGCCCAATGAGTATATAAATTATCCTCTTTCGAGAATTTACGCCATAACATAATCTCAGCATTAGAACTATAGTCTCTTTGATTGAATAAATTAGTATATCCATAATTTGTACCGTCCAGTAAAGCAGTTTTCCCATTAGTTGCAGCTAAAGCCATTAATGCATCCGATACATCAGCTGCTTTTTTAATGAACTTTTGTCCGTCGGAGCCATCTACTTTGAATGGAGTATTTTTTATTGCATGATATTTCTCCCAGGTTCCTTCATACAAGGCTATTCTGGCCTGTAATAACATGGCTACTTCCTTCGTAATCCGCCCGGTATAACTGCCTCGTTCCGGTAAATATTCTATCGCTCTATCCAAATCAACCATAATAGAGTCTACCACTTGATTTCTAGGCATCCGGGAACCATACAAAACACTCGATGTATTATCCAGCGTCCCGCTTATCCAGGGAAGGTCACCAAAACTACGTAATTTTCCAAAATAGAATATAGATCTGAAAAATAGAGTTTCTCCGACGTATTCTTTTACCTGATCCCAAGGCTCATCCACTTTCTCGTAATTACTCATAAAATAATTAATATCCCGTAAAGCGGACCAATCAGATACACTCCAGCCTCCACCTGAAGCCGGCAGCGTATTTTCACCATTCATGCCTGTATGATAGTTATATTTGATTTGCGTATCACTTCCGTTATCGGCATCATCTCCATACGGACCGATTGTCCCCCAATCAGTATAAGGCTTTAACAAATCTTTCCGGCTGTAGAAATTATTCACGTACAATTTCAAATCATTGGATGTTTTCCAATAACTGGCATCACTCATGTTGACAATAGGAGTTCGTTCCAGAAAATCATCGTTACATGAACACAACAATCCAATCAAAACGATTATATATAAGCTGAATTTATATCTTCTCATTGTTTTTATATTCAAAAGGTTATACAATTAGAAAGTAACATTTAAACCTACAGACCAGGTTCTTTGTAATGGATATAGTTTACCGTTTGAAGCCGAGAACTCCGGATCAATGGTATTGAACATGCTGGAGAATGTCGCCAAATTATCTCCACTTACATAAATCCTCAGTCTTTCAAAATTGATCTTATTTATCAAAGATTTAGGGAATGAATATCCTATCTGCATATTTTTAATACGCATATACGCTGCGTTTTGTAAATAACGTGTTTGTGTCTGCGTATTCTTATTATTCTGCGAAGTCAGGTAAAACTTAGGAAAATACCCGTTAGGATTATCCTTTGTCCAACGATCGGAATGAACAGTAAATACAGAACTTTGCCATTGATCGCCGACAATACCCCAGAAATAATTTGAATCGACCCAGGCATCACGTTTCGCTACCCCCTGTAGAAAAAGAGAAAAATCAAACCCCTTATAGTCCGCACTCAGATTCACGCCATAAGAAAAACGAGGGGTAGTATTTCCTATTACTTTCTTATCTCCGGGATTATCCAATGTATTATCTCCCCAATCTATCTTTTTATCACCATTCTGATCCACATAGCGAATATCTCCAGGGGTCCATTGCGCATAAATCTTTTCTTGGGAAGGAGCTGACGCTATTTCATCTTCAGAAGCAAAAACACCGTATGTTTCATATCCCCAGATGTCACCGACCTTACGTCCCTTGTACCAGGTTGTATTTAAACCGGTAGGATTAGGATATGAGGTTATCTCACTCATATAGTCACTTAATACAAAGTTCACCCCATAATTAACCTCCCCTATACGGTCTCGCCATGAAACAGACAAATCAAAACCTCTCGTATCCATAGAAGAATTATTCATTTGAGGAGAGTCAATTCCGATAATAGACGGCAATACTTCGGCTGGCCCTACAAAATCTTTAGAAGAACGCTTATACCAGTCGAAGGTAGCATTCAGACGATTGTTCAGGAATGTCATATCGACACCAAAATCAATAGTGGAAGTTGTTACCCAAGTCAAATTAGGATTAACCAAACCGGGATAACTTACGTAAGCTTGCCGCCCATCTGCAAAAATCCATTTACTATCACTTGGAGAAGAGATTGACATCGACGGATGGAACGGATAATAACTATCAATAAATCCCTGATCACCCAACGAACCATAAGAAGCTCTGAATTTGAATGTATTTACATAATCTTCTATCGGCTTCCAGAAATTCTCTTTTGATATTACCCATGCCACAGAAGCACCGGGATAGAATTTATATCTGACATCACTAAGGAAACGGGATGTACCATCATATCTGCCATTCAATTCAAATAAATATTTTTCCTTATAATTATAATTGATCCGCCCAAAACCACCCCGGATAGCCAATTGATTTGCTTTGTCTTCAATAAAAGGCGATTTACCATAAGTCAATGATAAAGAAGGTAGATTGTCTGAATACAAATCAGTATTCTTTGCCGAGGTTTTCAGATCATCATACAACTCTTGTGTATAACCGACCATTGCTTTAAAATAATGATCGCCTAACTGTTTTTCATAAGAAGAGAACAGATTGATTATATGATGCTGGTTCTTACTATTTATTCGTTTAAAAGAATTAGGAGTCGTTCCCGAATAAATAGCAGATGCACCACTCGGATTTGTTACATATAAGGTTTTAACATGCTCCGTTTCTTCCACAAACAATCCATCAAATGTATAATTTGCAGTTATATTCCATCCTGCCAATGGAGTTATGACAAATTCACCGGTCAATACAGCCTGGTCCGATGTAGATTTATCACGGCCTCCGTCCAAATGTAAAGGAATCTCGCTGGGATAAGAATAGGCTCCATCGGGATTCATTAACGGAGCTGTCGGCCATTTTCTTGCAATTTGATGCATATAATCTTTTGAACCGTTATATGTATTGGGAGAATCAGTCGTCCATCTGGCATAAGACGATCTCATATTAAAACTAAGCCATTTTACCAGATCGACGGATAAGTTTGTACGGACATTATAACGTTTATAGGAATCATCGCCATAATTATACATACCATCCTTCTGGTTATAACCAAGCCCTACATAATAATTAGTCTTATCCGTACCTCCTGATACACCGACATTATGCTGTTGGCTAAAAGAGAGATTCTTAAAATAAATATCAAACCAATCATTGTTCCCGTTACCGGTCCATGTCAGCCATTCATCAATGCCCGGCGTCGGATCCGGTATTGTTTCATCTTTCATAATTCCGGATTGATAATCCTTTATTCGCTGTATATTTTCATCTGAAAAAACAGGAGCAATATTACCGTTCCTGGCTGCTTCATTATAGATATTTGCAAAATCCAGGGAATTCATCATCTTAGGTAAATTGATAGGCTGCGCAAAACCGAAATTATTGTTGTAAGTGATCTGAGCTTTAGAACCTTTCTTCCCTTTTTTGGTATTAATAATGATCACGCCGTACGGAGCGCTCGAACCATAGATAGCTGTAGAAGCTGCATCCTTTAATACAGAGATACTTTCAACATCCTGCATATTGATAGAGTTGATATCCCCTCCCTGCACTCCATCAATAACAATCAACGGAGATTGTGATTTCGACTCCATCTTTCCATTGTCATCCAAACCGAAGCCGGTATAACCACGAATGTTGATCGTTTGATTTGCTCCCGGTGCACCTCCCGATGTAGACGAGATATTCAGGTTAGCAACAGATCCCTGCAGGGCTTGAGTGATATTTGTTACAGGACGATTTTCCAGAACTTCCCCTTTTATTTGGGCAACAGCACCTGTTAAATTAACTTTCCTCTGCGTACCATAACCAACAACTACTACTTCCTCAAGGTTCTGGGTATCTTCTTCCATAACAATATCGAGCTTTGTTTTGCCCTGAACGGATAATTCCCTGGTCTTATAACCCAGATAAGTAAAAACCAATATGGCATGCTCGTTCGGTACTTCTATCGAATAATTACCATCTATATCCGTGACAGTTCCTGTAGATGTACCTTTAAGAACAATAGATACCCCTAACAGAAATTCCCCATAATTGTCTTTTACATTCCCGGTAATTATTTTCTTATCTTCTTTTTCTACTCTGGGAGCTTTAAATATAGTAATATGCCGGTCATTAATGGAAAAGGACAGATCCGTATTACTCAACACTTGTGTGAGAACCTCCTTTATATCTCCGTTCTTTATGTTCACTTTTGCTTTAATATGGCTGACATCACTATCCCGGTAGTTGAACAGAAACTCACTCCGGCTTTCTATTTCGCTAAAAATATCCATCAGCGCAGTTTCCTCTGTTTCAATAGAAAGAGTAGTAGTCTGACTATAAGAGGTCACAGCCTGCAGTTGGAAAATGCATATAAATAAAATTATTAGTGTGATTTTCATAAGAAGCAATAATCTTTTAACCTCTTTTTTGAAAGAGGCTTCGTTGATCCATATATTTTTCATATTTTTGTAAATGAATTAAGTTAACTAAATGCCGATCCATGTTATTACCAGTAACATGAATTGAGCGGTTAATTTCTCGAATCCAAGCCGGCTGCTTCCTCCAAGAATGGCCGGTTTGTTTTTTCCTAATAGTATATGTTTATCTTTTCTGCGTTTTCATACTCCTTTCTTTTTTAATCGGTTAATACTTTATTTATTGATCACATATTTATCACCCTCCTTCTTCCATCTGAAAGAAAGGTTCTTTTTCATCAGGTTGAGTATCTGATCGACTGCCAGGCTTTCATCGAAAGAACCTGTTACTTTCTGTTCACCCAAGATTTCATTCGACAACACGATATCCACAGTGTACCGGTCTTTCAGCATATCCAGAAATTCCTTAAAGGATATCGACTTATATTTTATCAGATGACTCTTCCAGGCTGTAATCAGATCGGTAGAAACATTTTCTATGCCGATCTGATTCTCGGATTTATTAAAAACAAGCTGCTGGTCGGGTTTCAACAGAATTTGTTGTTCGGGGGTCTCAAAACGGATCGAACCTTCCACTAAAGTGGCAGTCGTGACATTTTCTTTGCTATAGTTCTTTACATTGAAAACTGTACCCAATACGGATATTTTGGAACCGTTCAGATCCACGACAAAGGCTTTTTCCTTATCTTTCATCACAGAGAAGTAACCTTCCCCCTCCAAAGAAACTTCACGGACCTTTTCTCCATATGAACTCGAATAAGATAACGTACTGTTTTTATTTAAAGATATCTCGGTGCCGTCCGGCAACTCGAATGAAGAAACAGAATTTCCTGTGATATAAGAATAATATTGTACAGGCGTAACGTTTCTCTGCCCTCCTATCCAATAACCGGTAATACCTACAATAATAGCAACCGCGGCAGCTCCGGCATATCTGATCCATAATCTACGGACAGTCTCCTTTCGTTCCGCTTTTCGTATCCTGTCTAATAGTTTGTTATAAATGGCTTCCGGATTTTGAAGTTTTGCACCGGCAACCTCCGCATCCCAATATTTTTTGATTTTCAGGAAACTCTCTTTATTCCGGGCAGACGATGCCAACCACTCTGAAAAGATGATGACATCATCGCAAGATGCTTCTCCCGAAAGATTCCGTAATATGATTTGTTCTATTTCCTGATCCATACAATTTTGATACTTTCTATTATAAGTACCGAAAATTGAATTTCACCCTTAACCGATATTGAATATTTTCGTGATTTTTTTCATGGCGAATGTCAGTTGAGCTTCTAACGTCTTGACTGATATACCTAAATGCTCTGCTGCATCTTTATATTTCATGCCGTCTTCGCGGACTAACTTAAAAGCCAGTTTGGATTTTGTCGGGAGTTGCTCGATTGCATCATTAACCGCATCGATCAATTCGCGGGAAATATAATCGTCTTCAGGAGTCGTCTCCGTAAAGGCAAAAAGATCGATCGGCACTTCATCCAGATCGACAGTCAGGGATCTGTTATCACGCAGATAGTTCAGAACCCTGAATTTAGCGATCCGGTAAATATAGGCATCAAAATTATTTATTTCGAGTAACTGTTTTCTATTTTCCCAAAGAGCGAAAAAGACGTCGGATAGCAATTCTTCTGCTATCTGCGGCGATTTCACGTACATGGTAAGATATCTCATTATGCGGTCACAATAAGTAACATACAAAGATTTAAAAGCAGACTCTGAATTTCTTTCCGCTAAATCTTCCAACACAGACCGCATATGATTATCTCCCTTTTTCAATTATGCTCTCTCATTACTTATTAGGAAGTCAAATGTAAATATTTTTTTTACACCGGTACATATTAAACCGAATAATTAATAAAGGGAAGTGCCCGTCCTGATAGGCACTTCCCTTTTACTTTTACCAACCTGTCGGCTGACTGATATTCGGATTCGATGTCACTTCAGTCTGAGGAAGCGGCCACGAATCATATTTAGGAAATGTACAAGTACGATTTTCAATTGTTACGAACGCATTATCTTTCGGGTTCCATGCCCCATAAATCGGTCCGTTCATTACTTCCGCACCGATGCCCCACCGACGTATATCATCGTAGCGTTTCCCTTCGAAACAAAGTTCCACACGGCGTTCACGACGATATAATTCGCGAACTTTCTCCTGCGTATTATACACACTTTTATCCATATTCGGCATTCCGGCACGATGGCGGATCATATTGATATATTTCTCTACATCCGGATTTTGCCAGTCGCCGCTCTCAACCAAACATTCCACATAATCGAGCAAAACCTCCGCATAACGATAAAGCGGATAATCCAGACTACCGTTTCCGGTAGCACGATCCTGTTCATCAATGAATTTCTTCATCATATATCCTGAACGGACAGCCCCCGTCTTACCAACATAATCGCTACCGTCTTCATTAAAAGGCTCATACGTATAATTAGAGATAGTCGTATTGTCACCCGGCAAAAATACAGTAGCATACAATCGGGGATCTCTGGGTTTATATAAAGGATCTTTCTCATATTTCAGCTTTTCATCCGTCGGCAACGACTGGATTGTCTTGCCGTCCATCGTTTCATAGGCATCGACGAACGACTTCAAGACAGCAGATACACCTTGTCCGCCCAGCGGTGTCCCCATATTACGGAACCAGATATTATCCAGACCGCTGCTTTTGAACATAATACGTTCCTTGTTCTGCTCGCCGACGTAACGGAATAAATCCCGGTAATTCTTACCCGAATCGTCATCTGTCGCACTTGAATAATACAATTCAAACTTACCCGAATCCATCAGTTTCTTTGCTGCCTCTTTAGCTACATCATATTTCTTGAATTGCAGGTTTACGTCCATCTTCAATGCCAAAGCCGAAGAAACCGACATGCGGTCGCGGCGTCCTTCGTCCCATAGAAATTCCAGGTCATTAGAGTTTATAACCATATCCAATTCCTTATTAATGAAATCCAGACATTCCTCAACCGTATTACGCGGTTTATAAATTTCAGTTGGAGTTAAATCCGTATCGACTACTGGGATACCATCATTTCGACCATACCAGCATAATAAACGAATATGATACCAGGCACGCCAAACCCTGATCTCAGCTTTCATACGTGACCTCTCCTTTTCATCTGCAAAATAAGCGTTATCTACAAATTTAAGGAAACGGTTACAGCGACGGATGCGGAGATAATAATTCTTCCAACTATTAAATGTCGATTCCCATGAAGAAGGTGCATTATTATCGGTAGGCGGAACCAACGATCCGTTCCCTAAGCTAACGATACGCTGTTCAAAGTTCGACTGAAAATACATATTGTCGGTTGCCCCTTCAAGAAACACCAGTCCGAGTTCATCCCCACCGTATGCTCCTTTCACCCATAGCTTGCATTGTCCTAATGCGTTCTCACACTCATTCATTGTTTTCCAGAAATCATCATCGGTAACACCGGTCGGATGATCCTTCTCCAGGAAGTCTGAACAGCTACTGCAAACCAGCAGCAGACACGTAAGCAGAAATGCTTTCGGATTTATTTTATTATACAGTTTCATATATTCTGTTTTTGAAGTTTTTAATTAGAAATTCAGGCTGACACCGGCCGAATAAGTCTTTACTAACGGATAAGAACCTCTCTGTCCGCGGCTTTCCGGGTCTGTCAGTTTCTCCTGTGCAAAAGTGAAAGGGTTCTGTGCATTCACATATAACCGGATATTGGAAATACCGATCTTTTTCAATCCCAACTGATCGAAAGTATAACCCAACTGAATATATTTCACACGACAGTAACTCGCATTGAAATGCCAGAAATCAGACGTATGATAATTACTGCCATAGGTAGAATTCGGAGCCATTCTCGGATAGCGGGCGTCTGTATTGGTCGGAGTCCAGTAATCCGTCTGGACAGCCAGCGGAGTTTGCCCGTCACCGGACACATTCAGGCCAAAGGAATAAGGCTCGCTATAATAAGCATCCACACCGGTAACACCCTGGAAAAGAATCTCAAAGTCCCACTTTCTGTAATTCAATGATATATTGGCAAAATAGTTCAGATCGGGTTGGTCATCCCCACGGATAACCCGGTCGTCTGTCGTAATCTTTCCATCAGGCTTTCCATCCGGTCCGGATACATCTTTATATTTGATATCACCGGGCTGTTGACCGTCAAAGATGGTAACACCCTCTTTAGGAACCCATTTATTATCTGCATCTTTCGTAAAGTCACTCTCTTGCAACAGACCTTCCGTGGGATAAACATAGTAGCTGTTCAATGCATAGCCAACCTGATGAATACGGTCGCCTTTGTCATAAGGAGCACCGAACAAAGATTCGATCTTGTTTTTATTCTGTGATAAACCGGCATGTACATTGAATCCGAATGCTTTATACTGCTTTCCATAATTCACATCCAATTCCCAACCCCTGTTCCTTACTTCTCCGGAATTAAGAGGGGCCGCACTTGTTCCGCCGATAAAAGAAATAGGAGGAGTGATGATCATATCTTTTGTCAGCTTGTCATAATAATCGAATGTAACGGTCCAATCTTTGAACAGACGAATATCAGCACCGATATTCAACACATGGACTGTTTCCCAGGTAATATCCGGATTACCGAAAACCGTTTCATTTCCGTTGCCTGCATCGATCAACGTCTGATATTTATACAACCCGATATTTTCATTTCCCAATAATCCGTATGAAGCCCTCACCTTGAATTCATTTACCTGTTCCTTCAAAGGTTTCATAAAACTTTCTTCATGCAGGTTCCAACCGGCAGCAATGGAAGGGAATATTCCGAACTTATTTCCTTTACCGAAGCGGGAAGAACCGTCCCGGCGGATCGTTCCTTCCAACAGATAACGACGGTCGAATGTATAGTTGACTTTGGCAAAAACAGAAGTCATCGACCAGCGGTCCCAATCCCCATTATTAGTCAACTCCTGATTGTAACCCCCGATACCGAATAAACGATGTTTTTTCTTTTCCCAGGTATATTCAGCCGTCGCACCGATATAGTAATAACTGGAACGATCCTTGGACGCAGAGTAGGAAGCTCCCCATGTCTGGAGAAACGCACCGGAGTTATAATCGAAAAAGTTATAGGCTTTCCGTTCATCCCGCTGCGCACTACTGCTGATACGGTATGAATATTGTCCTCTAAGGATCAACTTCGGTATGACCTCCCAACGCGGAGCAATATTGATACTTATATTATCTTCCAGATTGGTACGGATACCGCCACGATCCAGGATCGCAGCCGGATTACGCTGTTCCGGACGATTCCCATAATAGACGATATCGTTTCCTTCTTTCATCGGATAGCGGATCACCGTATTGGGTGGAGTTGAATAAATATAAGAAAAAATATTACCCCCATTATCAAACAATGGTTTCTCCCTGTTCGTCCGGTACGAATTAAAGTCCATGTTTACCGACAGGTTATCCAACAGACTGACAGAGGTATTGGCACGGATATTCAGACGATCGGAATTGGTGTTCTGTACCAGACCGTCATTTTTCAGATAATTGGCGGTCAACGCAAAACGTGCCAGGTTACCACCACCGGAAACCGACACGGAATGGCTTTGAAGTGAACCGTTCTTAAACAGGAAATCGGTCCAGTTCGTATTCGGATAATTAATAGGATCGGAACCATCCCTCGTCTTGTCGATCGCTTCCTGCGAATAAACCGGATTACCGCCGATATTCACATTTGCGGCATTCACCATTTCCATATATCCTGCCCCGTCAATAAACTCGGGAAGATAAGTAGCCTGTTGAATACCATAGTATCCGTTATAAGAGACATTGACTTTCCCGGGAGTACCGCGCTTTGTTTTGATAACAATCACCCCGTTTGCCGCACGTGCTCCATAAATAGCTGCTGCGGCGGCATCTTTCAACACCGTAACGCTTTCAATCGTCGTCGGATCAAGATTGTTCATATCCATCGGAACACCGTCTACAAGGACCAACGGATCATTGTTCGTTTGCAAAGAGGAAACACCCCTGATCTTAATAGTTGCCGCATCAGCTCCGGGTAACCCCGATCCTTGATTGACAGAAAGACCAGTTATACCTCCCTGCAATGCCTGCGACATAGAAGTCACCGGTTTACTCGACAGATTGGCAGAAACGTCCAAAGAGGAAATAGAAGAAATAGAGTTCAGCTTTTTCTCTTCCGAGAAACCGGTCACCACGACTTCGTCCAGCGCTTCGACATCTTCAATAAGCGAGACATTCAGATTGCTGATAGCACGTGAAACAACATACTCATAATTTTTAAAACCCAAATAAGTAAAAACAATAATATCCCCTCTCTTTGCTTTCATGGAAAAGTATCCGCTCGCATCGGAGATCGTTCCCAGCTGGGTTCCTTTGATCGAGATATTTACTCCGGCTAAAGGTAAAGGAGGTTCGGATTGTTCAAAAACCTGCCCCTGGATAGTCCAGGACCTGTCATCGGTAATACCGGGGCTACTGTTTACGCTTGTTTCCACTTTGCCGACAGATGGCAATTCCCCGTTGGCAGCATAACCAACGCTGATCCCCAGAAACAAAAATAGCACCATCAACTTCCAATGATGCGATCTTTTCGGGATCATTTGTAACGACTTTTTCATTTGTAATAAGTTTAATGTAACAATACTAATGTGTTTGAAAAGTGCATGATATCTCTATCTGCATTTGCGACATGTTACATTGTATGGCCTCTGATGTAGGGAAACACCTCTTTGCATAAGTTTGTATTCATGCTGGAGTTAGATTTAAGGTATCCATCAATTCCCCAAGTGGATAGTTAATAAATAAAGAAGCGTGGGAACTGTTGATATATCCGGAAATGAGGCTCTCGACTGCCCGCAACAGAGATATAAACAACAGCCCACGCTTTTTACTATAATATATCTACAAATACAATATACCCGTAGATTATATATAACAAGTAAAAAAGCATGAGCGTTTTGAAGTTGTCTACTATCCCCTGTTGCTGAAATTGTCGAGATTTCATTTCAAGGATAATATCTTTAAACGCTTATGTTTTCTAATAAATTTGTGTAAGCGGCAACGCTTTGCCCGTTCAGACACGCCACAAATATAAAGAGAAGAATTGAATCTCGGCGAGAGAGAGACTATTTATTATTAAAAAAAATAAAAGAAATCTGTCCTCCGGAGAAATTTCTTCAGATATCCTTTCAGCCTTCAGCCAACCATCCGCATTGAAAAACAATCATTTCAACTGAAGGGTGAATAAGATGATGCAACACTATAAAAATACCATTTTCAAAACATATATGCTTTGACAACAAAACACCTATGCTTTGCATTCAAAAGTCCTGACTTAACATTTCAAAACATAGGACCTTTTTTTCGGCACCTGCCGAATCCCGGACGGGTGCTTACCCATTTATTTTGAGTAACTGCCTGTTTATTTTGAGTAACGTCCCACATTTCAGTCCGACAGCATTGAAAAACAGCACCCACAACCCAACTGAAAGATGAAAGGTAATAAATAAGATGCTATGGAAGAGATAAAAAATACGTATGTTTTTAACGACAAATACGTATGTTTTCCGAATCAAATACTTATGTATCTTGCATTGAATACTTATGTTTTTTTCCTGAGATGCAACTATTCAATTTATGATAGCATCATATTGATAAAGACATTAACAACAAATCAGTATGAAACGATTCATCCGTACTCTTGTATCAACAACTTTGATCGCAACAGCTTTTTGCCTGTTTTCGTGCGATAATGACAGCGAAGGTTTTGGTTTTACCGGTAAAGACGGCCTTCCCAGTGCATTTAAAACAGACAACCGAACGATCTACCTGTCGTATTCCGGTAATCAACTGTTGAAGATGATGGAAAAAGACGGTTCCACCACCTCCTTCAACTATGAAGGAAACGAATTTCAGGGTGTCTCCTTTGCCCCTCCTGCAGACCCCAATATCGCAGACGGACATGGATTTGTCGATTTTGAGAAGGAAGGAAACAAAATCATCGTAAAGCAGGGTGGCGAACCGAGCATGGACGTTTCCTATAATCAGGAAATCGAACTGGACGAAAACGGATTACCGATCAAAATAACGGACCTGGGTGCATTTCAAATGACCGGCGAAGGATATAAGAAGATAGGAGATGGAAGAAATTATTCGATACTAACCTTCGACCCGTCGACAAAGAACCTGGCAAAGCTCGAAATATTCAGCCTTGAGGATTCGAAGCTTATTACATCCCATACCTTTACATACAACAATCAACCCGGTTCAATGAGCCAGGTGGAACTGCCGTCATGGTTCTTCGGTTTCTGGTTCCAGAAAAGCTTATATTCAACAGGGACATATCCCCGCCAATACCTCAGCCACCAAAACACACTTACGGAAGAAACTATAACGGATGGTGAGACCGGGAACACCCAAACCATACATTATAAATATGTTTACAACAAGCAGTCATATCCGGTATCGGTAGACAATGGGAACGAGAGTATGGAGATAAAATACTAACCGGCAGTCACAACCCGACAATCCGTATATCATCTTTGTAGGCTTCACATTCTCCTGCCGTTTCTCCTTGGGGAGTGAGTAAACAGGAGTCGCCTGCATAGATGATACCGGTAGGATCGGTTCCGGCACAGTTGACGGCAATGATATTCGCCCGGTTCTCAACGGCACGTTCACGGAGAAGACGGTTCCAATCGTCACGGCGCGACTCCGGCCAGTTAGCAATATAGATCGCCGTATCATACCGGTCGTCATTCCGGCTCCAGTCCGGGAAACGGAGATCATAACAAATATAAGTGGCAAAACGATGTCCCTTCCAATGAAGTACCAACTGCCCTTCCCCCGGAGAGAAACTACCTTTCCTGAAACAATTATGCTTGTCATAATGCTCATAATGCCCATCCGGGAAGACAGCTAGTAAACGATTATAAAATTTCCCTGCTTCCTTATAAATCGTAGAGCCGATCACCAACGCGTTACTACTTGCCGCCCATCCTTGCATCCTCCCGATAACTGCCGAATAATAGCCTGCCACCTCATCTTTGTTCTGCACCGCTATTTCTTTATCCTTTTTCTTCATTTCACAACCGGAAACAAACAGTTCGGGAAATACGATCACGTCACAACCTTTACATTGCTCCACCCGTTTCTGAAAAGCATCCAGATTTGCTTCCACGTTTCCCCATGCAAGATGAGCCTGCACCAAAGCAACGCGACAGGTTTCTTTATTTTGGGCCGGGATGGCAATGCTAACCAGTACAAAAAAGGCAACGAACAGATATTTCATATATTCAGAATTAAGAGACGGTCGCAAATATAGAAAAATAATATATCACTATATAAGCGGAAATACAGGATTATAGCGGGAATCTGTATATCTTTGCTTCTAAAAAAGATGAATCTATCTGAGACAGAGACTTTAATATGGGATTGGAACGGGACGTTACTAGATGACGTAGATGCGAATGTCAAGGTTATCAACAAAATGCTTTTAAAAAGAAACTTGCCTCTGCTGGATTTACATACTTATAAAGATATATTCTGCTTCCCGGTCAAACAGTTTCATATCCGGATAGGTATCGACTTTAGTAAAGAATCGATCGAAGAAATTTCAGCCGAATATATGGAGCTTTATAAAAGTTACGATAGCAGTCTGAAATTAAATGCCGATGCCCCTTTTATACTGGACTCGATAAACGCAAAAGGCATAGACCAATACATATTATCTGCCGCTGGAAAAAACGATCTGTTACGTATGCTCGACCATTTCCATTTAACGGATAAGTTCAAAGGGATATACGGTTCGGAAGATATCTGTGCAACCGGTAAAGTCGGGATCGGGCAGAAACTGATCAAAGACAACTCCCTGAATCCCGACAAAGCAATTATAATCGGAGATACGGTACATGATGCAGAAGTAGCAAAAACATTAGGGATAAAATGTATTCTTTATGCCGGTGGACATAATAGTTATGATCTTTTAAAAAGTGAATCCAAAGTCATCGCCAACTTAAAAGACATAGATATATAAATTTGATACATTAATAACTACGCACAGTCGTCTTTGTTTGGCCAGTCATAAAGTTATTCATAAAAACATTTTCGTAGAGGACCCCTAATGTGTCGGAAACGACACAGATAGTCTTATAAATAGTGCCATTGCATGTCCACTCTAATTCCACTTCTTCCAGTCCAAGACGCAACAGCAACATTTGATCCAAACTCTCCTTTACTCCTTTCCTGGCATTTTCTACTTCTTCTTTGTAGATAGGGGATAACTCTTCCAGGGTCTTAAATGTTAATTTCCCTTTTTCTTCAAAAGGATAGCCCGTACCATCAAGTATGGCAAGCTTTACTCTTTCCAGATCCTTTTCCGTAGAGATCTTGCCGAGGTATTTATAATCTGTAAGGACATATTCGAGATGATATTCAACCGTATTTTTCATTATCGTATCCAGTTGTTGTTTCCATAAAACTGAATCGGCCGACTGACTGCCGGACAAGTGCGTTGTAGCTCCACACCAAAAAGATATCCCCATGAATAAGCAAAAGAAAAAACTGATAATGATTATTCTTGTTTTCATAATATTTGAGTATTAATTACAAACAACAGGAGCCAGCCCTATTATTTTGCAATTATCGAATTTCGTAAATCTATTGATAAAAGGTATGTCACGCACAAATATAACAATATTGCAGACAAACAAGTAAAACGCCCTTGTATTTTAATTAATTTTAAATAACCATTTTAAGAAATAAGAGGAAAGATAGGAAACGCACAACATTAAACTCTCATTCGGTATGAAACTAAAAGCAACAACACAAGCAATACATTATATACACCTCAACTTATAAATTGAATAATAACGCCTATACAACAATAAGATAAATTATCAATAGGCAATACATCCCCCATACCAGATTCAAATTCAGTAAAAACTGAAATAAACCAATTTGAGTCAACCCAATTTCATTAGACAAAAAAGCCATAGTTTTCGTAGAACTATGGCATTCTTTCTTATATTATTTTATTAATAATACAAAATAATAAGCTTTTAAAGGCTATAAAAATGGACAATATCACTAAAATAATGGACTATATTTCGAATCGCCGTAAAAAGATCAAATAAATCACAGTTTGCAACACCCAATTTTGGCCTAATGCCATAGTTCTACGAAGACTATAGCATTAGAGTTAACGAAATCTAATTACAAACCTGAAAGACTACAGTCTTTCACAAATAAAATTATAACATGACCTGAAAGTTCCGTAGTCGCATCATTCAATTACACGCTCTAAAAGAATGTGTAATCTTAATTTGTTAAATTAGATCTAATATAATCATCTTTTGCTATACCATGCAAAAGCCTGCTTACATACAATCATTATTATTTAGTTGCAAATAAGTAATCACTGATTGTACAAATGATATTTTTTGCACCTAGTATTTATATTTATGAAAAGGACAAGAGAAAATGAAAACCTCGAAAATAAATGTAACCTTATTCTATCTATTCACCGTATTTCTTTTTATGGGAGGATTTATTGCCTGTAATAACGAGAATAACTCCTCCGGAAATGAACCTTATTCACCTGATAAGCCATTGGTTGTAACGAATATCGGACCGGAAAAAGGAGGGATCGGAACCCGTGTAGTGGTTAGCGGTTCTAACTTTGGAGACGATATATCTAAAGTGAAGCTGTTTTTCAACCAGAAAGAAGCCCTGATCTTAAAACTACAAAGTAACGCCATCTATGCAATGGTGCCCAAACAACCTGGAGAATACTCTACTATCAAAGTAGCAGTAGAAGAAGGGAAAAATAGTGACGGATCACCCAAATACAGGGAAGAGATACTTAAAGACAAGAAATTCAAATACAATATTAAATCCACCGTCACTACCGTAGCCGGACAATTAGACGTGAAAACGGCAGCAGACGGTCCGGCTTTGGAAGGATCATTCGGACGCCCTGTCATGCTAGCCGTCGACAATGAAGGGACAGTATTGGTCGCCGATGACGGGGGCAAAATGGTCCGGATGCTATCTATACAGGATAACAAACTCAGCACTGTTCTTTCAGGAATGCACGAACCCTGGCAATGTTCGTTTAATCTGGATTTTACAAACTATTATGTATTGGAAAGACGTACAGCCATGCGCCCGCTTCTTTTCTACGGTTTGTATAAATCGAGTAACTGGCAGGAAGCCGAGGCTTACTATGATCAAAAAAATGAGAAAGGGGACTATATCGCCGGTGCTATGGATTATTTCGGACTAGCTGCTGACAACGATTATGTCTTCCTGTTGTCTTCATCGGGCAAACGACTGATCCGCGTAAACATTGCGACCAAAAAGGTTGAACTGATCGGAGAAAATCTGAACATGGATTCATGGGCACACATTGCCTATAACAAAGTGAACGGATACCTATATATCACTTCCGAAGCTTGGGGACGTCTCTACCGCCTGGATCCTTATCATACTCCGGCCGGGCATACCACCCCGTGGATCACCCAAAAAGAGGTAGAACATATTGTCGGAACAGGAAAAGGTACGGCAATAGAAGGTAACGGAAAAGCGGCACAGCTCGGAGAGATAGAAGGTATGGCTGCCGATCAGGAAGGAAACGTCTATCTGGCAGACTATAGCAATCATGTCATCTGGAAAATAGACGAAGAATTCAATGCTACCATCTTCGCCGGAGTCCCCGGAGAATCCGGATATAAAGACGGAAAACCTCAAGAAGCACTCTTTTATAAACCCTATGATGTAGCAGCTACCCCCGACGGCATCCTTTATGTAGCCGACACCTACAATTATTTGATCCGTTGTATTGCTATTCAATAACCATAGATTAAAATACATAAGAATGAAAAAATATATCGCATTGTTCGTCATATTTATGACGATACTACCGGCTTTTGCCCTGGCACAGACAACGATTAAAGTTGAAGGAGTAGTCACAGATGCTAATAATGAGACACAGATCGGTGTGAACATCTACCCACGCGATAATCCGACGCAGGGAACTGTCACTAATCTGGACGGGAAATACACGATTGAGGTTAAACCCGGTACGACACTGGTTTTCTCCTATATCGGATTCAAATCGCAGGAAATTAAAATCGGAACAGCCAAGTCTCAAACAATCAACGTTGTACTGGATACCGATGCCCAACAACTGGAAGAAGTGAGTATTGTCGGATATAGTACGCAACGAAAAGTAAGTGTGGTCGGAGCTATAACGAGCGTAAAACCGACAACACTGAATGTCGGCGGTGTTACCTCCGTCAGTAACGCCCTTGCCGGACGTGTGGCCGGACTGATCGGTATCCAGCAAAGCGGCGAACCAGGCAATGACGTCTCTGAATTCTGGATTCGCGGTATCAGTACCTTCGGTGCCAACAGCAGCGCATTAATATTGATAGACGGAATAGACCGGGGAAGTTCCAGCCTGAACGAACTGGCACCCGAAGATATCGAAAGTTTTTCTGTTTTGAAAGATGCTACGGCTACGGCTGTATATGGGGCCAAAGGAGCCAACGGAGTCGTATTGATCAACACCAAGCGTGGCGCAGAAGGGAAAGTATCGATCAATGCCAGCGTAAAAACAATGATCGAAACACTTCCCAGGCTTCCGAACTATCTACGGGCCTATGATTATGCCAAACTAGCCAACGAAGCAAAAGTGGTGAGAGGCGACAGATCGGTCTATTCACCCGAAATATTCGATATCATAAAATATCATATGGATCCTGATTTGTATCCGGATGTCAGCTGGCAGGACGAGATATTGAAAAAACGTACATTGGGTGTACAAGGAAATATCAATATCTCCGGTGGTAGTAAACTGGCTCGTTATTATATGAGTGCATTCTACCGGACCAACGATGCCATTTACAATCAAACCGGTATGGACCGTTACCACTCGAATGTCAGACGCAACCAATATACCTTCAGAAGTAATATCGACGTCGATCTGACCAAAAGTACACTGGTGAGCTTGCTGTTATCCGCCAAACTGGTCGACATGAACCGGCCGGGTATGGGTACAACCAAAGAGATATGGGGCGCACAGGCATCCTTAACTCCATTGACAGTTCCGGTTGTCTATTCAAACGGCCAACTTCCAGCTTACGGAAAAGGGGAACAAACCTCTCCATCTGTATTACTGAACGAAACCGGATTTCTGACCGACCGCGACAACTCCATCGAATCATTACTGAAAATAGAACAATCACTCGATTTCATCACCAAAGGATTAAAAGTAACCGGTTCTCTGTCATTCGACAATTACAACAATCACCTTACCAGCCGGACTAAAATGCCGGACCTGTATAAAGCGACCGATCGCAACTGGAACACCGGTGAACTGATGACGCTCAAAACAGTGGTTGCCCAACCGATGACTTTCAAAAGTACCTCATATGGGATTCGAACTATTTATATAGAAGGGAAAGTCGAATACAACCGATTGTTCGCCGAAAAGCACCGTATAGGAGGTCTGTTCTTATACAACCAGAAAGACTATCAACGGACAGATGCAGATGGCGAACTGGCCTCTATCCCTCATCGCAATCAGGGTATTGCCGGACGTCTTACCTATTCTTATAATGATATCTATTTCATAGAAGGCAATTTCGGATACAACGGGTCTGAGAACTTCCCCAAAGGGGAACGTTTTGGATTTTTCCCTTCGGGAGCTTTGGGCTATGTGCTTTCCAACTATCCGCTGATAAAAGAAAAAGCTCCGTTCATCAACACTCTGAAACTCCGTTATTCGTACGGATTAGTAGGAAACGACCAGATCAGCAACAATGTCCGCTTCCCCTACCTCACAACCGTAAATATGAATGCACCGGGATATGTGTTCGGCGACCAGCATCAGAACTCGGGAGGTGGAGTAACCGACGCCGTATTGGGGTCGACCGGCCTGGTCTGGGAAAAAGCAATCAAGCAGAACTTCGGTATCGACCTGACACTTTGGGAAGCACTCGACATCACAGTAGATGCTTTCATCGACAAACGTAATAATATTTTTATGGAACGTGCAACTCTACCGGGCACTATCGGTGTCGGCACCAAACCCTGGGGAAATGTAGGTAAAATGAAAAGCTGGGGAGCTGACGGAACTGCTTCTTATACCCACCGTTTCGGCAATGTAGCGGTTGAATTACGCGGTAACTTCACATTGACAAGAGATAAAATCATAGATTATGATGAGGTTCCTCCCCGCTATCCTTATCTGGCCAAAAAGGGAACCAGCTATGGTGTGACCCGGGGATTGATCGCCTTAGGACTCTTTAAAGATGAAGATGATGTGAAGAACAGTCCTACGCAATTCGGGAAAGTCCTTCCGGGAGACATCAAATATCAGGATATCAACGGCGATGGCCGTATAGACGATTATGATATCGCACCTATCGGTAATTCCAACGTCCCGAAAATCCAATACGGGTTTGCAACCAGTGCCAATTGGAAAGGTTTCGATATCAGCGTCTTTTTCAGAGGAGCGGCACAGGTGGATTACTTTATGGGGGGCAACGGATATTATCCGTTCGCCGGAGGTGTGACCGGTAACGTTCTTTCTATTGTAAACGACCAGAGTAACCGCTGGACACCGGCATCATATTCAGGAGATCCGTCGACAGAAAATCCGAATGCCCGTTTCCCTCGTCTTACATACGGAGAAAATATAAATAACAACCGTCCCTCTTCTTTCTGGCTCGCCGATGCAGGGTATCTTCGCTTGAAAACGCTTGAAATAGGATATACGGTCCCTAAAAAGATTTTGTCGAAAATAAACATGACAAACCTGCGTATCTCTTTCCTCGGCGACAACTTATGTGTCTGGGATAAAGTGAAATTATGGGATCCCGAGCAAGCAAGCGACAATGGAGCTGTTTATCCCATCACCCGTTCCTATTCTATGGTTTTACAAGTTTCATTTTAATATATCGGATCATGACTAGCAAAAAAATAAAAACAAGAATATTTGCTTTCTTATTTGTTATCCTCAGTAGTGCAGGCATCACATTCCAATCGTGTAGTTTTTTGGATATAGACCCTTATGTGGCCGACCTTTTCACTCTCGATACAGTCTTTGCCAAAAAGGAATATACACAGAAATATCTGAACAATGTATATAGTTATCTGATAGACTACGGTTCGCCGAGTGCCTGGACAGACAATGCGCAACCCTGGGTATTAATAAGTGATGAGGGGGTAGCCGGATACAAACGGAACAGACATAATTACAATTACTTCTGCAATAATGAAATGAAAGCGGAAGATCTGGATCATTTCGATTACTGGAATTATTTCTACGAAGGGATCCGCAAAGCCAATACATTTATTCAAAGAGTGAACGAGTGTCAGGAAGTAAGTGCCCTGCAACGGTCGGAATGGATCGGTCAGGCCACATTTATAAAAGCGATGATCTATTTTGAACTGATGCTGGCTTACGGCCCGGTCCCGATTGTTCCTGATACGCCGGTAGATTTCGATACCCCTATCGAGCAGATGATGGTAGAGCGCAATACCTGGGACGAATGTAGCGATTATGTATCTGCCCTACTGGAAGAAGCAATCAAATTACTCCCCACACAGGTCAGAGACAATTCAGAAATAGGGCAGGCTGTAAAAAATTCTGCACTGGCAGTGCTGTCACGCCTCACTCTTTACACAGCAAGCCCGCTTTATAACGGTGAAAATAGTGAGTTCAGCGATTTTACAAACAATGCAGGCGTACCGTATCTTAATCCGGTCAAAGACATAAGGAAATGGGCCGTCGCAGCCGCCAATGCCAAACGGCTCGTCGACATCAAGCCCAATGATCTGTATACTGTTCCCCGAATGGAAAACACACCTCATTTCCCGGTTCCGGCTGCCGAACAAGCTGATTTTCCGGACGGTGTAGGGGGTATCGATCCTTATCATTCCTATATAGATATGTTCAACGGCGAATGTGTATTGGCTTCGTCCAACCGGGAGATTCTGTTTTCCCGCCAAAATACGGGGATCAACGGAATGAACAAATACAGTGCCCCTGGTGTGCTGAATGCCTGGAATGTATTCTTCGTTCCGCAGGTATTGGTCGACGCCTACTACATGATTGACGGCCGTACTATCAACAATGCAAGTGAAGCTTACCCCTATGAGGAAGGTTATACAAATACGGACCTGGTGTTTTCAGGAGAAAAGAGCAGCAATGGTTTTACCCTGCTGAGCGGAACTCACAAATGGTATGCAAACCGTGAGATGCGCTTTTATGCCACAATCGCCTTTAACAATTCCTACTTTCCTTCCACTTCTACTCCACCTGATAAAATCGACCAGCAAGATGGAAAAGTAGCTAAATATTTCAGCGATTCAAAAAGCGGCAGGGATTATGCCCTGAACCGTCCGCAGGGTGAAGCCGAGGAATATCCGATGACAGGTTATCTTTGCCGGAAATTCCTTCATTATGAAGATTCTTGGATCAGCGGAGGAAGACAAAAAACAAAATATTGCCCGGCTTACCGCATGGCTGAAGTCTATTTGAATTATGTGGAAGCAATGAATGAACTGGACCAGTCGTACACGATCAACGACATTACCGTGACACGCAATACGAGTGAAATGAAACGTTGCTTCAACCTGATCCGGTATCGGGCCGGTCTACCGGGTATCACAGATGCCGATGTTGCCAATGCTGATAAAATGAGAGAACTGATTGCCCGTGAACGCCAGATAGAGTTTGCCTGGGAAGGACGCCGTTATCACGATCTCAGACGTACGAAAAAAGCGATCATCTATGAAAATGCACCGGTTATGGGATGCGATGTCAGTGCGACAGAAGCTGAAAAAGATAAATTCTATAACATCATCCAGGTGAAAGAAAGAGACTGGATCTATAAGGTCTTTACCCGCAGGCAGACTTTCTTCCCGATCCCTAAAAGTGAAGTAGACAAAAATCCGAATCTGGACCAAATGCCCGGATTCTAATAACATGTTTTACACATATACATATTAATACCATTTATTATGAGATCAAATATATTAAAGCATATATTACTTTTCTCGTCAGCCTGTTTCTTCTGGAGTTGTACGAGTGAACCTGCTGATTTCGGTGAACAATACAAGAAAACACTTTATATTGTAAATAGCCGCGATATGCTCTATGTCGGCGAACATGCATATGGCAGCGAAAATAATTCCATGCAATTTTCAGTCTATTGTGCTTCCTCCGAACCCATCAAGTCCGACCTGACGGTTCAGTTGGAGATCAATCCCAAAGCACTCGACTCACTCAACAAAAAAAGTGCATTGGGAAACCCCTTATATACCGACAAGCAATTGCTACCCAAAGAAAACTATACATCGACAGACCTATCAGTGACCATTCGGGCAAACGAACAATATGGCGTACTGGATATACCGTTCGATCCACAAAACCTGGATCCTGATGTTTCGTATGCACTCCCTATCACGATCGCCTCAAACAGTGCGGGTTATGATGTAAATGAGGAACTAAGCACGATGGTTTATGAAGTAAAAATGATCAATGGATTTTCAGGTGATTTTGCAGGCAGTTCAATAGAACTACCTAAAACGATTCGCTCGGTACAGCCTGTTCTGAAAGCCATCTCTCCCAATTCTATCCGTATGCCGATTCACACATTATCCGGAGAAGCAAAATATATAAAAACAAACTTCATGCTTCTTAACATCGGTACAGATAGCACCTCCGTTACTATAAAACCCTGGCTGGATGCAAAAATAACAGATTCCGGGAAAAGTTATTACGACAGGAAAAAACAAAGCTTCTATCTGAGATATACTTATACGAATGAAGAAGGGGAAACGTTTGATATTGAAGAGAAAATAATCAATATAAATGCTCCGGTAACAGATACCGAAGAGCCATAATAATATAGAATGAAGGTGTTGCAAAAATAGCATTTCGCTTTTTACAACACCTTCATCTAAAAATATCTTATTTACTTTGCCACTTCCTAAATTCTCTATAACTTCGTAAATTCTTCCATGTAAGAAAGATACGAAGTTCGCATGAAAACACTCCGAAAAGTTATCGGTTATATTTCCCTTTTACTGTTTTGCCTGCAGGCTTCAGGGCAGGAAACAGACAGTGTGATCAATAAACTCACCCACTATATCCGTGCTACGGATCAATTTTCGCAATATATACCACGGGAAAAAGTGTATCTCCATTTTGACAATACCAGTTATTACCAGGGGGATAATATCTGGTTCAACTGTTATGTGGTAACTTCCGAACTACACGAAGCGACCGGATTAAGCAAAACACTATATGTAGAACTATTGAATCCCGGCGGTGAAATCATAGATAAACGGGTGCTGAAGGTCGAGAACGGACAGTGCCACGGAGATTTCACATTAGGGCAACTTCCTTTTTATTCCGGTTTCTATGAAGTCCGTGCCTACACAAAATATATGTTGAACTTTGGCAAAGATGCTATCTTCTCCCGCCTGCTGCCGGTATTCAACAAGCCGAAAACAGAAGGGAACTATGAGGAAAAAGATATGCTGAAATACGGATACGGCAAATATCCGAAGAAACGGGAAAAGCCTCAAAAAGGGAAAAAGGTCAATCTGAAATTCTATCCGGAAGGAGGAAACCTGATCGAAAATATACCTTCACGGGTTGCATTCGAAATAACAGACGCTTTCGGAAACCCGTTGGAAGCAACCGGAAAGATCATAAACCAAGACAAAGAAGAAATAGCAGGTTTTGCCGTAACACACGACGGAAGAGGTTTCTTCAATTACACCCCGAACATGGATAAACGAAAAGCGGTGGTCGACTACAACGGTAAGAAATACCAGTTCGACATGCCTCAGCCGTTGCCACAAGGATTTACCTTGCAGGCAGATAACCTTTCATCTTCCGACAGCCTTGAAATATCTTTACAGAAAAATGAACAGACACCGGCAGAGATGTTGGGCATGGTCATTATCTGCAGAGGAAAACTATATAATTATTGCCTTGCCAACATGCTGCACAATGAACCGGTCCGTTTCAAAGTGGACAAAACGATATTACCTTCAGGCGTTTCACAAATTGTCTTATTCAACAGTAACGGAGACATACTTTGTGACCGTTTGATATTCATTCAGAAAGATGAACAGCTGACGATCAGGTCCAAAGCCGGAAAAGAGACATACGAACCGTATGAAGCCGTCGATATGGAGTTCACGGTAACCGATCAAAATGAGAACCCGGTACAGACATCTTTCTCCTTATCGGTAAGGGACGGCATGAACGAAGTCAAATCGGATTGCAATATCCTGACAGACATGTTACTTGCGTCCGATATAAAAGGATACGTCCATAACCCGTCTTACTATTTTGAAGCAAACGATTCCGTCCACCGTTCCTCTCTCGACCTGCTGATGATGGTACAAGGCTGGCACCGCTATTCCTGGAAGCAGATGGCAGGAACAGAACCATTCGAATTGAAATACACACCGGAACAGGGTATCGAGATGCACGGCCAGGTTGTTTCCTTCGTCCGGAAAAAACCGAAACCCGATGTTACGATATCCTCCTTCCTTCTCAAAAGAGGCGAGGAAGAAGAGGCTGCCAGCGCATTCGATATATTTACAACCGATAGCCTGGGACATTTCGCTTTCCGGGCCGATATAACCGGAAAATGGAATATGATACTGGCCGTAAGCGAGAAAGGAAAGAAAAAAGACCACCGGATCATACTCGACCGCCTTTTCACCCCGGAGCCGAAAAGATACCGTTATCCGGAGATGCAGGTCACTGTTGCAGATCAGGAAACAGAGAAAGCAGAAGAAACAGATGCAGAAGAAGTTGTTCCAGAAATACAAGAACCGGAGGAAGATATCAATGCTTTCCTGACAGCCTATGAAGACTCTTTGGCCAAAGCGGGGAATAAGGAGAAAGTTCTCCGTCTGGACGAAGTGACCGTAACCGCCAAAAAGAGATCACGGGAAAAGGATATTTTCAATAACCGTTCCAAATCGATTGCCTTTTATGATGTTCAGTCCGAATGGGACGATATAACAGACCAGGGAAAATATATCGGAAAAGATATACATGAACTGATGATAAATATGAATAACAATTTCAGAAAAACCTTCTCCAGACAGGACGAATATCTGCAATACAAAGGGAAAATGCCTCTCTTCGTCATCAACTACGAACCGACCATGGCTACTGAAATGGACTACAACAAATACAAACTGATACGACTCGAGGCTATCAAATCCATTTATATCAATGAGGAACTTTCTATCATGTGTAAATATGCAGATCCCAGAATGTCACCTTTGGAGGTAGACGATTTTTACAGTTGTGTCGTTTTTATCGAGACATTTCCGGAAGATAAGATACCGACGGATGCCGGTAAAGGGGTACGAAAAACCTGGCTGGAAGGCTACAGCCAGGTTAAAGAATTTTACAATCCGGATTATTCCATCCTTCCGCCGGAACCCGATTACCGCCGCACACTCTACTGGAATCCTTCAGTGACACCCGATGAAAAGGGTAAAGCTGATATCAGGTTCTATAATAACAGTAGCTGCAAAAAGTTCAGCATCAGTGCTGAAACGATTACCGCAGACGGAATAATCGGTATTTATAAATGATCAATATAAGTATAACTGTTTCATTTTCTGAATATCCACGCCTAACGTCTCCGTCAGGAACTTAGTCATCGAACCGTACTTTTCGTCTATCTTATTATAAGCGGCATTCAGATATTTCTCATCGACAGTAACTAACGGAGCAATTTGAGGATAAAATTTCAAATAGGTATCGTACTTACCTGCGATATAATTCTTACTAAGCATATAATCCTTCATTATCGTTTCTTTATCTACACCGAGAGCCGATAGAATAAGCATGGTTGCAACCCCTGTACGGTCCTTGCCTGCCGAACAATGGTAACTCAACGGCAAAGAACTTTCATCCTGAACATATTTAAAAAATTCTTTGTACTTCGCTACATAATCGTCATAACTCACCATTTCGATATAAGCATCCACCATAATCTGAGCAGTCTCTTCCTCACTAAGCCCCTTTGATATACTTCCGATAATCTCATCTGAAAATATATTACCGGCATTGATCTCCAGATCATAAGGATTCTTTACCGTAGACGGTAGCTTATCAGGAGCAGCAGGCAGCATACCGCCCAATCCACCTTCTTTTTCCGTGGCAGTACGAAAATCGACAACTGTTTTCAATCCTGTACTTGCCAGATAGGCAAGGTCGGCATCCGATAATTTATTCATCTCATCCGTGCGGAACAATTTTCCCCAACGTACATATTTACCTTCACTGTTCTTTATACCGCCCAGATCCCTGAAATTATACCCGTTAACCGGCAAAAGTCTTTCAGCCAACAAAGCCTGGCCTTCCGGGTTCTTGAATAGGAAAAGCTGTCTCTTCGTAGCATCGACACTCAAATCGAAAGAGCCTTTTCCGGTACCGGTCAGGCAAGGAGTGTTCATATCGATATCTTCTGCTGTAGTACCGGCATATAACTCCCAGGCTTTATCGGAAGTCACACTCAACACAGCCTTTTTCGTTTCCTTATCACGGGCAATCCCGGCATCTCCGCTTACATCTTTTCCCGAATAGCCGATTGTGGTTTTTTCATCATCGTCTCCGCAAGAGACAAACACCCCGGAGACACAAAACAGCAGCAATAAATAGTAAGATAAATTCTTTTTCATAACGCTTTTTACTCATTAATAGATATTTTAAAGGCGCGCAAGATACAGATTTAAAACTAATTACTCAAAGACAGCCAACCTTTTAGCCTCATAAATGAAATATAGAATATCGTTTATTTATTTTAGAATATAAAATAAGATCCGATCAGAAATAACTATCCTCTTTTCCGGTTCAAATATCTGTTCAGGCTAATTCACATTTTCTATTCAATAGCCTGAATATATTATCCGAAATCATCTATGAAAATACCAGAAAAGCAGATAAAGAAAGAGGAGATTCCTGTCAGCCGGGAACGAGCGGAGGAGTTTAAGAAACAAATAAACAAGCAATTATACAAACAATATTATAATACTACATGGTACTTTTCTCTCCATACTCCTTTATCTTCGCCTCGCAAATCCGTTTCGTAATATCCCTGAGTAATTCGACTTTCGGGATAAGGGCGTCGATATCCTCTTTCGTTACTACAAAATATGGGTTATACCTCGCTTCTACATAGGCTGCTTTTAAAAGTACAAAAAGTCGTTTTTCTTCAGGTGTATTTTGTGGAAACACAGTTCCCAGATCATCGGTATAGCGCCTTACAGAAGAAGACAACTTAGAAAGATTGTGTTGTTTGTTATTTCGTAAAGTAAAAGTCAAACGAATGGCATAATAGTAATTCTCACAGGCTTGATGTAAATAAAATGAAGACATTTGGAATCTCTCTCTTCCTTTATTCGTTACAGCATCATCAAAAAAGAAATTTCCCTTTTCAAATTTCTCATCAAAATACTCCTGCGCCTGTTCCTTTATTTCCGCAAAGTTCAGTTTTCTTCTACGTGCTAATTTGTATTTACCGCTGTTATACAAAACAATACCTTCCTGTTTAATCTGGGTATAGAAATACCGACCCTCTTCGAGATACTTATTTAACGCCTTAATATCATCGGTGATAAACTGAACAGGCGTATCGCGATCGAAATCTTTTCCGGAGAAGAAGATATCTTCTACATTATCCAGTACCGTTTCTGCCTTTTTACTGTTGAAGCCGCTTGTTACCACATAGATATCGTAATCAGATATCTTGACTGTAGGAATACCACCGTCTTCAATTCGTACGCTACGACGTACATAATTACCTCTAGCATAACTACCATACAGAATAATATACTCCGTCTGAGGTAATCTTTTCAGTATCTCTTTAACCAGAAATACCAAATCGTCCTGTTTGTCTTTCGGCAGATAAGCTATCGAGTCTTTCATTATGCTTGATTATGTACAACATTAAACACACAAATGTATAAAAAAAGCCGGACTGACTTAATCTTTTTGATTATAAATCATATATTTGCATTACGTTCCTGTTGTTATTTGTTTTGTCCACCAGCAGAAAACAAATAAGCCTATATAATACAGGTAATTAAAATATCATAGTATTAATAGAAGTTTGATTCTTCCGGATCAGGCATAAAAAGGAACGTATTCATATGGACAATAATAATATAATTGGTATAAAAAGCTATTACTATCTACTGCAACAAATTACTTCTTTATTAGATCTGTCATTGCCAGAAATCAGACAAAAATATAGAAACTATCCATATTGCTTAATTGACTATTTCGAAAAAGATGTGGAAGAAAAATCGATTGAGATACGATTTGACCTGGAAGAGTTTACGATAACTTGTCTTTTTAGCGATGAAGGTAGATGCCAGTCTGTATATTTATTCCCTGACAAGAATGAATATGTAACAAAATTCATTTCTTATCTGGAGATAACCCAGAGCTATGACTATGTAAAAAATAGATGGACAGTACCCCGTTGTTATATAAAAGCGGAAGCAATCAGTCATTTACCCTGTGATATTTGCCTGATGTTTTATAATTAATTGCATAGCCCTAAACAATAAAGGACTACCCCAAAAGCCTCTTTATACTTTTTTACAGGCACGGATTATACGGATTTGACAAATTGTTTATTGATCAGAACAATGAAATCTGTGTAATCCGTACTTGAGTTATATTATTATGAAGGACTCACAAATATCAAACTGTCAATTCAACCCACCTATGAAAAAGCTGTACGGGAGAGAATCAACACCTGTTGCCTTTTATGCCACTGTCAGCAACTTAAGAAATAACATAACCACCTTGCTCTAATCAAATAGAACAGCATTATGCCACCTATATCAAATAAAACAAAACAATCGACCAAATATTTATCGTACATACCACATATTGTCAATTTACTTACAACACTCATTTATCTTGTTATAGAACACGAAAAATGTTATTCAACATGCTTTTATACTACAAAATAACTTCCAAAGATGTTGTATTCAACACTTATTAACAAATAATTTCCCTTTAAATAAATCCCCATCTCGTTTAAAACGAAAAAAAACTCGTTTTAAACGAGATGTAAAATCCTTTTAAACGAATTACAAAAGTCATATATCTAAAGAATATTGTTAAATATTGTACTCAGCACTCTTCTATAATACCAATTTAGCACAACATACAAGTCACAAAAAAGTCTATAATAAAATCTTTCTATTGAAAAGAGAAGTAATATTATTTCATTTTGTCAAATCCCACAATTTTACTTCAAAAGTCCGTGTTGCCATCTTATCATCGAAATGACCCATGAGCAAAATTTCCTGAATATTAAATAAGCAACAGGAGAATAAAGTAGTAACTTTATTGCCAGGGAATAGTTTAGAACAAATGAAGAGAGAATACATATGATTGAATCCAAAAACGTCGATAAAGCAGATACTACTATCGGCAAGATTCTGACCGACAGATTGATTATACGGTTAGCAAACCCAGATGATGCGGAAGAAATATACGCTTACCGCTCTGATACTATTGAAAACCAATATCAGGGCTGGTTCCCCGAATCTGAGGAGGAAGTTCGTAGCTATATAACCAATATGCCGGAGATTATAGATATAGCCGACATATGTTTTCAATTTGCCATTCTAACCAAGAATGAAAACCGTCTGATCGGGGATATGGGAATAATCTTCACGGGACATGAAAGAATGCAGGTAGAGGTCGGTTGTACGTTGAATAAAACTTTTCAAGGCAAAGGATATGCCACCGAAGCATTAACGGCAATGGTAAATTATTTTTTCATAACGCTAAAGAAACATCGTATTGTAGCATCTATTGATCCAAGAAACACCGCCTCTATCCGACTTATCGAACAATTGGGATTCAGGAAAGAAGCTCATTTCAAAGAGAGTTATTTCCTTCGTGGCGAATGGGTAGACGATATTATTTATGCCATGCTCGATAAAGATTGGGCTAACAAATAGATTGACAACAACATCACCTCCTTCAAATGCTCTTATCTGTTTCAACATACGGACTACACAATCATAAGCAACAGAATGAGTTATTAAAGCCTGTTCCTCTACATAGTCATAGTAAATATTCAATACATCTTTTTCAAAATGTGGTTTTAGATATACTTGCCGAAGCCTCCACTATTGAAAAATCATATCTTTGCAAATATAAACGGATTACAATATGGTGAACTTCAATGAATACATAAATGAGATTGACTTCTCAGAATTTGAAAAGTACTTTTTGGAAAAGGGAAAGTCTATTGAGATTAAAAAGAAGGATTATTTTGTTAGACAAAATGAACCATGTAAGTATGTGGGATTTGTCGAAAGTGGTCTTTTTAGATATACTCGTATTAATACTGTCGGTAACGAATCTATTGTCGGTTATAGTTTTACCGAAGAGTTTGTGTGTGATTACCCATCACTGATTAAGCATATGGGATCATTAACCAATATTCAAGCTGTTACAGATTGTTCTGTATGTGTGTTATCTATGAAAGAACTGAATGATTTTTGGGAAACAAACATAAATACTCAACGTTTTGGTAGATTGGTTGCAGAAGAAATATTTGTAGAAATGTATCAACGGCTACTTGGCTTTTATTGTGAGACAGCAGAGCAGCGTTATGTTGCGCTACTAAAACGCTGCACAAACCTCCCTCAGCATATTACTTTAAAAGAGATAGCCTCGTTTCTTAGTGTGACACCTGAAACCGTCAGCCATATACGGAGAAAACTACGGCAAAAATGAAAGTCTTGAAGTATTTCAAGCTTTTTTTTATTCATGTTCTCTAATTTTGCAGGTAGTATTATTCCTTGAATTATTATCAATTAAAATATAGTTACATGAAAAATTTATTCAGAACATTTGTAATACTATTTTTGGCAATCGCATCTACTTCTTGCAGTAATAATAATGATTTTAGATTTGACTCTGAATCATTGAAACAGACGACATGGGAGGGAGTTAATCTCGTAACCGATGGAGATAAAATTCTAAGGACAATAAATATTGAGATGCAATTCTTTGATACACAGAATGGTCAATATATTCTTCGGGAAGACGGATTCGGAACCGAGGTCTATGAGTTTAACTATTCCATTGAAGGTAAAATCATGAATATAGAGGACGGACCTCTTTTTAGTAAACGTACTATTTTAGAATTTAGTAAAGATAAAATGGTATTAGAAGCACTTAATTCATATAAATCGACACTTACCTTAAATCGACGATATTAACGAAACTGTTTATCGCCAATTATTACTACCATTTGATAATTAAAGGAAATCATAAGCAAGGGGGAACTTGCTCTCAAATGGGAGTAAAGTATCCCTTTGCTTGTTTTCGGAAGTTCGTAAATCCTCAATATCAATCTCATTATTAATCATTTAGAAATTAAAAACGACGAATAGATTAACAAAGATGAGCCACCGAAGCATTGACGGCAGTGGTAAATTATTTTTGTTAATGTAGCATCTATTGATGAAAATATTTATTTCAATCTTATTTGTGTATCAATCTCTCAACTCCACTAGGTGTTGTTAAGAAATCATCTGGAGTAAGTATCGTTTCCGACCTCTTTAATATTCTGTCTAAAGCTGTCTGTATTTTCGTTAAAGAAGAACGGATTAACTCTGTCACACATAAATACCCTCCTTTTCAATTCGATTTTTCAAAAAGGAATCCATTTGGTCACGCAATCGGACAATATCAACATTACAACCGAACAGGTTTTGTAAATCTTCTTTTATATGAACTAAAGCAAACATATTTGGTTTTGAAGTCTCCAGATAAACATCAACATCACTATCCTCTGTTTGCTCTCCTCTGGCGACAGAGCCAAATATCCCCATACGAATAATGCTATATTTAGAAGCGTTCTTCGCCATATAATCACGCAAGATGTTTACATATTCAGCTGTTGATTTCATATCTTCTTAATCATTTGATACAAAAATACGTGTTCAAATGGAAAAATCAAATAGGATTACTCACGAATCACTTTTTTGCCTTCCTATTTATTAGTACCTAATCCCCGATTTAGCACCTGAAAAGTATTATTTCGACCTGATTTATCTATTTCAGAAAGAAGGAAGAAGATACTGTAATCACTTAATAAACAGTATATAACAAAAAAATCCCTCCGAACGAATTCGGAAGGATTTTGCATTTTGTGCGGCTGAAGGGACTCGAACCCCCACGGCCGGTATCGCACTGTATCAATGACTTACCATATTTCTTTATACTCTCAAAATCGAAAAATCCCCGATTTGGCACCCAATAAATTAAATATCATTATACGCTCCCGTATAAATAAATTAGTTGTAAATTAAGATAAGACAGCATTTTGAAAGAGATCATAAAGGAGCCTTTGTTAAATGCTGTCTCAATGGAAGGATTATTTTACTTCTTCGTATGTATATACTTGTGTCCAACTATCTGTATCACCATTCTCATAAGTATAGACAACAGTCACTTTATTTATATGACCATCATTATCTATCTCATATTTGAATGTATAAGTTTCATTGTCACCATCCCAAGTAACAGTTTGAGGCAAGAAGGGAGACGCTTTACCGACAAATCCCGCTTGCGCCAGAATAACATATCTGTCATTACCAACAGGGTCATCATCCAATACTAAAAACAAATTATCTTTATTAGGTATTTCAGTATATGAAATATGATCTGCCCAATCTGTTGTTATTAAATTCCAGTTTGCATCATAAATAAATTTGTCACTTCCGATTGATTTTAAATAACCTTCAGAATAATAAGTATATTCATCCGATCCATCATCTGCAATATATCCATTACTTCCCAATTTATAGGTAGAATTAGTTGAAGTGCTGGTTATTTCTTTTTCACTAACTATTAATTCATCATCTGAATCTGCCTTAATTTTGATAGAAGAAACTTTATCTCCGGAATATGTAAATTGAATAGTTGCATATTCCTCATTGCCAGAGGTGGTTACTATCTTTGTAAGACGTTTTGTACTCTTACCGGTTTCACCACCATTATCGTCATCATCACCACATGACACGAAGTTAAAACTCAATGCAACCATTAAGATCGCTGTAAAAAATCTGTAAGTTTTCATATTAATAAATATTTATGTCTCCCTGTTCCCTACGGTAGACCATTAAATATAAAAAAGGTGTGGGAACTGTATGACTTTATCCTATTTCTCAGGCTTCTCGCATTGCCTTGTACTATGGATAAAGCAACAGCAACCCACACCCATTAAGATATAGTTTCCCCTTTCAGGTAAGTCTATAACAATGATGTGGGTGCTATTGCTATCATCTTCATAGTACATTTCAAATTTTGCGAGAATTTGAGAAATAGAAGATAATTTCAATAACACCTTTCGTTTATATGTCCTTCTCTAACCACCTATCTCTTTAGGCGTAAAGAATTGGCGCAAAGTTACGAAAAGCGTTTATATTGTCAATAATGTATCTCCATCTAAAATGAGAGGGAATCGTAAGTCTCCAATATTTCTTCCTGTCTTAGTCCTAGATACCTTTTAGTGATCGACACACTGGAATGATTAAATAACTCCATCAATTTAACTAATGCCAATTCTGCATTCTCTGAATTTTGATTATAAACCTGCCTTCCAAATGTCTTTCTAAGAGAATGACAACTGAAATTCTTTACTTTCACCTTGTATCTGGCTTTAATCTCTTTCAACAGTACATTTATCCGTTGTATAGAGAAGGTTGTACCTTTCTGACTTACCAAAATAGGAGACTTTATACTGACTGGCTGTATCTGTTTGTAACATTCTGCAATGTGTTTCTTCAGTTGAGGGTTAATACGAATGGTTCTCATCTTACCTGTTTTCTTCTCTAGTATGGTAAACTCATCCACATAAAGAATAGTTTCCCAGCGTAACGATAAAATATCAGAGATTCTCAAACCCCAGAAGCAACCAACAGCAATAAGTAAAGACATCTTATAATCTCCGTCTTTACTCAATCGCCTAACCAGATTTGTCATTTCACTCCATTGCATATAATCCGCAGTAGTCGTACTATATTTTAAACTCATAATATTCAGTTTTAATTGATTATGTATAAAAGTGATTGTTTTCTGCCATCTGAAAAAATGGCAAAAACGTAACTGGCTGATAATAAGAGAAACATTCACTTCTAGTATTAGTGAATGTTTCTAGTTCAGATTATTTCCCCAATTTGTTTTTTACTTCAAAGAAGAAAAAAACAATAAAGAATAATACCATGTAAAGAGCAATCAGTCCTAAAAATAATTCTGGATAGACAAACATAAAGATCAAGAAGGTAATGAATAAAATTGCTTTCATAATACCCTCCCTTCATCCAGATAAGAATAATATCCGCTATCTGTCACTATTATATGATCCAGTAAAGTAATATTAAATAGTTTGGCTGCTTTTCTAAGATTCGTAGTCACTAAATCATCCTGTGCACTAGGTTTTAAACTTCCACTAGGGTGATTATGGGCTAAAATTATACTAGAAGCATTTCCTAATATAGCTGCTTGCATAATGATTCGTATATCAGCAGATGTTTCAGTTATTCCACCTTCTGAAATATTACTTACCCCTAAAACCTTACTGGAGTTATTCAGCAATATAAGTTTCAAATATTCCTTATGCTGGATCGTACCCTCATTATACACATGATCGACTAAAAGCCTATATATGTCCTCTGAATTATGAATAACAGGTCTTTCTGAACTCTTAACCTTTGTATTGTACGTTAATTTAACATCACATACTTTCAATATCCCTTCCATACGTTTGTTGTTTAATAAGTTGTTTGATTGTTAATTATGAATTTCTGGAAGTGAAAGGAATATCTCCAGATAAAGGATTGAATCCAATTTCTGTTCTGACTGGTTGTAAATTCGTTCTGTTAAATATATTCTATTCCAGCCAAATACAGGTTACACCCAGTTTCACTCTGAATCCTGCCTGAATTATCCAGTAGGAAAACAAGCAAAATATTCACTTTCTCTTCAACTTCCGTAGGGGGACTTTAGAAGTAGTGAAGTCATGTATGCACAGCATACATATATTATATGGTAAGACTTATTTTCTGCCAACAACATCTAAGAAGAGAAAGACTTCCTTCTCTTATAGGTAGGGGGATAAAATAAAGTTACTTGTATTGTGGTAAAATGTTTATTTCAATCTTATTTGTGTGTCAATGAAATATAGCTTGTTATCAATACCATAAAGTACGTTATTTGGAACTGCATCAAATATTTCGTATTGTTCATTATGATATTCATCCGGATAATCCATGATAAATCCCAAAGATTCCATATAATGCTGTATTTCGCTTTCTGTTGCTTCTCTATCTGCTCTTACATACGGTTGAACAAGTACCGCACAAAATTCGTTTTGGCTGTTATAAGCAAACCCAATCATTTCATAAGGGACATTGCTAAAAAAGAGATTGTGAGCTTCAATTCTTATAAAGAAGTTTGTAAGGTCATCACCTGCATACTCAAAATTATTCAGTTTGACGACGAAATCCTCATTTCCTGTAAAGACTTCATTTTCTCCACCTTTATTAAGATATACTAATGACAGTGCATTGAAGTCAATCCACAAATTATGAATAGCAGCAAATTCTTTTAATCTTTCTATCTGCTTTCTCTTATAGCCCTCTGGTGGTTCAATCTCTCCTGTTGTTTCTTTTTCTCTTCTAATGAAATCGGCTGTTTCTTCCAAGATTCGATTGATTGGAGAGTGCTTTCTATCCATTGCTTATGAAATTCGTTAATATAAGTCCGTTCCATATTTTTAGTTACTTAAAGTGACTTCTGCAAATATAAAGAATTATTCGCAGAGTTGTAAGTTTACAGAACTCCATTATTTTTGATTGTAGGTGATTTACTTTTTTACCTTCCTATTTATCAGTACCTTTATGTATTCTTCAATGAAACATCTTCTTCTCCATCAATTATTAATAACCATCTTAAACAGAATATAATATGTCAAAATATCGTCCAAAGCCATTTAGGGTAGCAGAAGTACGCAGAGAAATCATAGATAACATCAAACACAGGTATATTTATCCAACTGAATATTATATAGAAGAGCCTGAAGAATCTCCTAAAAAGAAATTAGTTAAGAAGAAGAAACGTTCATCTTAACCACTTACCATGATAATATTCAATATCTAAACGGGTATCTCCATTTCTGGGAATACCCGTTTTTCATTTCCATATATTATGTAAAAAGGCATATCCGGATAGCTGTGTATCCAGATATGCCAAAATATGAGTTTAGATATATTTTATGAATGGAGATTCTTTGATAGTACCTTTTTTGAACAGGGACTATAAAACCATTATCTTAGAAAAAAAGTACTATCACCTATATCAACACTTCAACCAACAATAACGCTTTTGTATTTCCAATCTTACACTCCCTTACTTCAAAAAAATCTCGAATAGATTGCCCTGTGACTGCTTTTTGAGGTCGAAGGTCTATTAGCTGATAAATTCGGGTTAATTCTTCCTTTATATATTTAAGAGTATATTTCTTTCCAACCAGAAACGAATTTTTAACCAATTGAATAAATTCTGTTCCTTCTGTTTTCTCTCGTACCCTCTTTAATATCATTGCTTCTTTGATTTGTTTCACTGAATATTTAAGGGATTCGATTACTTCTTTGCCAACTGCCTCATAGGCTTCAACAATAAAAGGATCAGCCGCTCTTAATTCTCTTTTATAATCTCTTATCATATCAGTTTCATAATCACCTTCCAATAACACCAACTGATTAACTATCTCCTTCCGTTTTTCTTTTAGAGAAATAGATTTGTTCTCCCTTTTCAGTCTCTCAAAATCACCCAATGGATAATTTGAGGATAAAAACACAACATCGAAAAGTTTATTGCCTCTATAATTAGAGACCACACCATCTTTATTGTTATAACTGGATTTCAGCAATGCTTCATCTTTATAGTTGTCTATTGCAAAGAAGTTCTTTTTACCTTCTTTGTCCAACATCTTATTATAGGGGATAATATCCAATGCTGCCCTGAATGAATCTCTGGCGCCTTCGGAACTAGCACAATTATATAATGTTTTCAACTTTCTATATACTTCCTCACAGCCCTGCAAATATCCGTTGATCTCTTCTTGAGTACGTTTAGGAAAATTATTATTTGTATTGAAGATGTGAAAAATCTTATCAACACCATTTCTGAATCTGCCAATTGCTTGTATTGCATCTGTATTCGGATCAATCATTGAATATTCAGAAAAATAAACTTCTGTAATCATTACAATTGTAGGCTTTACATCCAGTTCTATATCCAATGCCGTGTAAAATCTGCTGGTAAAGAAGTTGATTTTCTTCATTCTGTCTTTACTCCAGTGTTCAAATACGTTTTTAAACTTATTACTTTTCAGTTTATCAACACTTTTCTTAGCACAGAAAACGGTAGATTCTGTTTCTATATCTAATTGTTTAATAAAGGAATATATCATATCTGTCGAATTTATAAAGAGACAAATAGGAGTACTTAATGTTGAAAGAGTACGTTTCAAATATTCCAATACGTTATTTGTATGAATCAGCGTAATAGGAAGTTTATATTCAAAAGTAGGTTCAATTTTAATGATTTGGAATTTCTGTTCTTCAAATCTCTTATCGCTGAAAGAAATTGGAGTTGCCGAAACAAAAGCTTTGTGATCGAATAAGAAGAAATCATCTATTGGAAGCGTTATATCTGATCTGTAATCCACGTCTTTCACAATCTTGTGACATTCATCGAACAATAAGAAGCATGTAGAATATATATGTATATCCATCACTTCAAATGCCTCTTTGATCTTTCCAAAACCTTCAGGAGTAGTCAGTATCTTTATTCTCTTATCTGTAGAAGCTTCCAGGTATTTTGTAATATCCTCTGCATAAACACCCTCATAAACTCCAAACAGGTTATCATCCTTATGTTTTGGATCTTTACACTTGCCAACGATAACAGGAACATTCGGTTCTATGATAATAGAATTACGGTTAGCCTTTAATTCGCCGTAAGTAGCTCCCAAACCTGTAAGCGTTTTATATAGAATCGTATTGGTTGGTATCTCTGGAAGGACTTCTGTTAGATACTGGATTTTCCCATTTTCTTTTTTGCTGATATATATAGTCTGTGTATTCATATTAAGTTTAGTTTTAAATGATTGAAGTTTAAAAAGAGGAAGCTTTTGTACTTCCTCTTTATGGGTTAGTTATTAAATAAGTTCTTTTTCTTGCAGGTATTCAACCAAGTCCTCTGTTCTTTCAAGTCTGAAAAAGATTTTTCCTTTCATATAAGAGGAAGTAGCACTGATATAACCTGTTGTTTCACGGAATGTAGGAATGAATTGAAGCACTTTACCGCTTTCAATTAATTGTTTGAATATCAGAAGTTGAAAATCATTATCTTCTTCTTCCTTGAAGGCTTCAACTTCTTCTGGTTTTGTTCCGAAATCTTCTGTTTCTCCTTCTTTCAGATATTTCATAATCCAGCTCAGTTCAGCCTGATTCAAACGAAGTTTAAAGCCTGCCATACTTTTTGATTCCAACCATGCGTAAGGATAATTGTCTTTATCTGTTTTAAACTTAACGCTTAGGTTTTCATATTTTTTCATAATCAGTTTTGCTGCTTCATGTGCACCGTTGTTGTCATAGTTCTTTACTTCTTTGTTTTCAAATGTAATGTTTAATGTTGCCATAATCTTTATTTATTAGTTTTCCCTCTTTTCTGTTCGGGATTTCAGGAAACCAACTACCGAGATGTGCACCTCTCGTTGTTGATTACACTGCAAAAGTATGGTGACTCTGACAGGTATATAGGATAAATTTTATGGGGGCAATTTGTATCCTTTATTCAGGGAACCTCCAATCTAGGCTTATTTCCAATTCATATTTATTAGACATATTCATGGATTGGTCTTTAAAGTCTTTCATTAATTTGTTGTAATAGCCTAAGTCTAAGTAGTTTTCTGGATTGTCTGAGAACTTACAGACATATAAGAGACAAAGGATTAGTTCCTTCTCCTTATTGGATATTTTGGCTTTATCTCTGCGCTTGATATTGGATATTCCATCAATCTGTAAGAATAAAGATAAGTGGTGAGCAAAGAAATAGCTGGTCTTTCTTCTGGAATCTGCTTTTTCTGCTGCTGATAATGTATGATATTCTTTCTCAAATTCTGCCTGCTGCTTAGATGTGAAATTCTGCAATTCAAATTCTATTCTCAAAACGTCAAGTAATAGAGGGTCAGTAAGGGTTATTTTCTTTTTACTGGCTGTTTCAAAGGTTACGGAATTGACTTCTGAATGATTCTCCCTCATAAATGCGACAAATTCATTGTATATATCCCTGTGGTTCTTTTGAGGGGATAACAGGTTCTTACAAGCATCAGTTATGAAATCATAGAGATACAATATTAATCCCCAGAAGGATTCTTTATTTAAACCCAGTTCTGTTAGAAGTTCTTGTAAAGGTTTATGCTTATCATAATCTTCCCTCTTAAATGGTATAGACTTAACAATATCTTCATACCAGTGAGCAAAGCCCATAGGATACCAACTATTTATCAGATAAGTGAAGCCGTCTTCATCAGTTTCAACTACAGCCTGATATTTAGCAAAATGCTGGAATACGTATGCTAATAATGGATTGTCTTGTTTTAGTGCCATAATCTTTACTTGTTTCTACGGCAAAGGTATGATATTAGCAGTGTAGAAAAAAATCCTGCTCCCATTGCTGGAAACAGGATTCTTTCATTCTGGATAATACTAATTATCAGTATCGAACTTCAATATATTTTCCAGTTCATCCATTTCTCTCTCCACTGATTTATCCAAAATCCTTGCATAAATCTTTGTCATAAGAATTGAGCTATGCCCTAACATCTTAGATACAGATTCCATTGAGACATGATTTGCAAGCGTTACAGTAGTGGCAAAAGTATGTCTGGCACAATGTGTCGTCAAATTTTTAGAAATACCACATAGCTCCGCAATCTCCTTCAAATAAGCATTCATCTTCTGATTTGTTGGAAAAGGCAAAAGAAAACCTTGCTTTCTTATTGGGTGCTTTTCATACTTATCTAAAATAGCTTTAGCCTGTGGTAACAATGGAATATGAGACCATTTCTTTGTTTTCTGTCTTTGCATCTTAATCCAAATCTTACCTGAAGAAGTTGTAAAAAGATGCTCCTGTGTTAAGTTCTTCGCATCTATGAATGCTAAACCAGTGAAGCAACAAAACAGAAAAGCATCTTTTATCTGTTCCAGTCTTTGAACTGCAAACGTTTTATTAAACAATGTCTGTAATTCAATCTCATCAAGGAATGGACGGTCAATATCCTCTATATGCAAACGAACTGTACTTAACGGATTCTTTTTGATATGCCCTGCATCAAAAGCTATCCGTAACACCTTTCCCAGATTACGTAAATATTTGACTGTCGTATTATTTCCTATATTCTTTTCAGACCTAAGGAAAAATTCAAAATCAGTAACAAACACATTATCAACTCGTTCTAATGGAATATCGTCTTTGTTATATTTTAATCTGACAAAGTTCTGTAAGTGAGTTCTAGTGGTATAATGGCGCTCCAATGTAGCATAAGTATAACCCTTACCAATTAAAGCCTTCATCTTCTCATTATGCTCATCATAAGCGGAAAATAAAGTAACTTGTTTATAACTGATAATTCCTAAATAGTTATCCCTTATATTCGCAGCAGTGACTTCAACACCTCTTTCTTCCAAATCACGCATTGAATCACAAAGTTTGATATACACATGATCCAAATAAGTATTCAAACTCTTCACAGCCATCGAATTACCCATTGCCCGATTTGTCCTCTGATTCCATAATGCTGGATTTACACTATGTTTACCAACAAATTCCACTCTTTCTCCGTTCAATGTTACTCGTATAAGAATTGGAACTTCTCCATTACTAAAAGGCTTATTCTTCCTTAGTAAAAACGTTACTTTAAATGTTGTTTTCTTCATAAAACACGTCTTTTAAATGTTAAAAAGGTGTACGCATTTATGATATAATTTATTGAATGACAAACAAGTACAAAGGCATCAAAATGTTAAAAAGGTGCCAGCCATTACACCTTGTTCCCAGAACACCGATTTGGCACCTGAAAAGTATTATTTCGACCTGATTTATCTATTTCAGAAAAAAGAAGAAAATACTGTAATCACTTAATAAACAGTATATAACAAAAAAAATCCCTCCGAACGAATTCAGAAGGATTTTACATTTTGTGCGGCTGAAGGGACTCGAACCCCCACGCCGTGAAGCACCAGATCCTAAGTCTGGCGTGGCTACCAATTACACCACAGCCGCATTTGGTTTGCGGTGCAAAGGTAAGTCTTTTTTATTAATTTGCAAGTATTTCAGTGGAGATTTTATTTTTGTTAGGTTCCGGTTTATCGGTTGTAGATAAAATATGCTCGATAGCAGCCTCAATAATAGTATCTTTCCCCTTTTTCATATCCTCTTCGGTCATGGATACTTTTTCATCCGGTTCAATGCCAAACTCTGTATGCTTTTTGTCTGCATCCAGTATGGGACAGGCAGAAAAACGGATACTCCACCCAATAGGCAGCTCCGAGCTGAACGGGAAGCCGCTACCACCTCCGGTACAATCTCCCATAACTGTTACATGAGGTAATAAACGCATGATACTCACTAAATTATTCGTAGCGCTGTAACACTGGCGATTCGTTAGAACAATCACCGGCTTAGTCCAACGAAGCCTGTCGGAAGGCGAAAGATATAGAGGATAGGGAGAGGAGAAATCCGTATGGCCGTTACCCGTTTTATAAGTGACATAACCGGTCAGTATCTTTTCCTCCAGAAAACGTTGGGTGATACGGTCGGAATTAGACATGACCCCTCCTCCATTATTACGTACGTCCAGAATTAGGCCCCTACAATCTTTAAAATGAATGAACATGTTATCCAGATTACTCTCGCCGACTCCACTGGAGAAATTACCATAATATACATAGCCAACCTGATCGTTGGACAGACGCTTGTATTTCAATCCTCCGGCAATTTTATAATCTGTCCCCAGATAATTCTTTTGTATCTCTGCATTGAAATTCGCCGGATAATCTTCATACCATGCCCAATAACGCGCCACATCAAAGGAAGAGAACAGATTGGTATGCCCGTCTTTCAATTCTGCCAACATCTTACCCAAGACTTCAAACAGGTCATACTGGCTCATCGTCTCATTGATCTGCACGCTGTAACGGTCGTGCACCTCATCCCAATCGATATCCTTAAATTCAAAAAAACAATAGTTCTCATCCAGGATCTGCCAGAGAGCCTCGAAGTTATCGCGGGGAGAAGGGTTATATTTATCCGCCTTTTCGCAAGCCGAAAAAAGAATACCGACCAACAACAAATAATATATGATGCGTAACTTCATCTTCCGCTCTTAATAGTAAGCACTGCTGTACTCATGCGTCTTTTTCAGGCGCTTTCCTCCAAAAGAAACAAACTCCTTCACCAGCCCGATCATAAATGAATTGGATAGTACATGCGTTTTAACCCCGTTTACATCCGTCCGGTACATACTGTTCAGATAACCCGCCCGGACAGTAAAATTCGCTACTGGGAAATCGAAAGTAAAGTAATTCCTCATCGCGAATTTATTATGGAGCGAACTGAATTTGATCACGCCACCACGGTCTCCCTGACTAAGATAATAATAAGGTTGCCCTTTATGGATAGCGAACAAAGCACCGATAAAAGGTATCTCCATCTGGTAACGGAAAGTTATGGGATAATTCCTGATTTTAAAACCATAAATACCCATAGCAGAAAAGTTCAGATCCAGATCGGCCTTTCCCGAAGCCGGGTTATTGCTGTTACGGGTATTGTAGATAAAACCACCCGACAAGCGCACCGAAGCACCGGCAAGCACTTTCAGGTTCGGTACTATATTCGTAAAACGATAATGATATCCAAGCGAGTAATCCACGAAGCCGATATAATCAGTTGCAACATCGGCTGCATTCCGGGTGGAGGCAAACTCGACATTAAGGAATTGTTGTCGCGAGACATTGTAATTCGCCAGGCGGACAACCTTCATCCGTTCGTTCAATATCCTCAGTCCCCACCCCGTATATTTAGTTTCTATTCCGGGAGTCAGATACGTATCCATTACATTATACCCACCCACTCCGATCATCGTTGCCTCATTCACTGACCGCGGAATATCATCCTCCTCACTTTCGTCCGTCTGAGCCGCTAAGGGAAACACCAGACAAGAGAACAAAATCATCAGAGAGGCAACCGTCTTCATAGGCTATTCGTCAAAGAGTTTCATCTGCCCGGTTATCTCGTCTATAATATCCGAATCACTTTCATTCTGTCCGGCATCATTATTATCAGGAGTTTCTCCGTTATCTCCGCCCGGTTGTTCCGCCGGGGCAAAGCGGGTTGGCTCCAGTTCGTTGACCGTCTCCACATCAAATGTAGAGATACGTTTTCCTTTCGCCTTGAAACCTTTCACGCCGATAAACTCTTCGGCATCCAATACCATCGGTTCACGGAAATCGTCATGCCCGCCGAATACCACTTCAATGCGCGGATACGTCTCATCCGTAAGCAGCAATAAACGGCTTTTCGGATTCTCACCCAGGAAGTTCTGTTTCTTACTTCCGGCTTCCAGCACAAAACGTTTCAGATAAGGATATTTCTGGTCAGCATCATACAAAGCCGCTGTCCAGACTTTATTGGAATTGAATTTCTCTATAATCTGTATATTGTCGTCGTAATGGTTACTCAAATCGAAGTTCGTTGTATAGAAATCACCATTACGCAAGATCACCAGGATCAAGTCGTCACTCTGAAATTCACCCAGTTCATCGCCACGGCCATCATAGTTCAGACGCAGCACATCCCAGTCGAACCAAACCTGACGTCCTCCAAGTGTAGAGCTACCTTTTTGTTTCAGGCTGATCTTGTGAACATCCGCTTTCGTCAGGATATTACCCATCGAACCACGTCCTTTAATGGCAATCTCACTGAAATCTTTTTCAAAGACAAGCAACTTCTGGCGTGGCTTCGGCTTCAGGATCACTTTAACCGTTTCGGCTTCTCCATTCGGATTCGCACTGAAATACAGTATACGTGAACCTTCCGTTCCTTTAGTTACGTCATATTCCTTATCACGAGTCACTCCGGTCACGGCAAAACGTTTGATGTAATTAAATCCGACTTTTCCGTCACGGTAAATAACATTATAGATGGTTCGGGTATCGTTCCGTTTGAAGACATTCACATACAAAACGTCTTTCCCGACAAACATCTTGTCGCTGACCTTTACGATCTTATAAGTTCCGTTCCGGTAGAACAGGATGATATCGTCTATGTCCGAACAATTACAAACATATTCGTCCTTTTTAAGGCTCATACCCATGAAACCTTCCGCACGGTTGATATATAATTTTTCGTTCGCTTCCACCACCTTCGTTGCTTCGATCGTATCGAAGTTGCGCACTTCGGTCATACGCGGATAGTTCTTGCCGTATTTTTCTTTCAACATGGTAAACCAGTTGATCGTATACTCGACAATGTTATCCAGATGGTGATTGATACGCTCTATTTCTTCGCGGATCTGAGCAATCAGGGCATTGCTCTTTTCCGAGTTGAATTTCAGGATACGTCCCATCTTGATCTCCATCAGTTTGAGGATATCATCGCGAGTCACTTCCCGGATAAAATCAGGCTTGAACGGAGTCAGGCGCAAGTCGATATGGGCAACGGCCTCATCCATATCTTTTGAGTTTTCAAACTCGGCATCTTTATAGATACGCTCTTCAATGAAGATTTTTTCAAGAGAAGCGAAAAACAAAGTTTCTTCCTGCTCGGCCTTCTGGATCTGAAGTTCCGTACGCAGCAGATGCAGCGTATCGTCTGCCGAATGGCGCAACACATCACTGACCTTCAGGAAGTGAGGCTTATTGTCCATGATCACACAGCAGTTGGGCGAAATACTGATCTCGCAATCGGTAAAGGCATACAGCGCATCGATCGTTTTATCCGAGGAAACGCCCGGAGCCAGGTGCACAAGAATCTCTACATCCTTTGCCGTATTATCGTCTACCTTCCTGATCTTGATCTTACCCTTATCGTTTGCTTTCAGGATCGACTCGATCAGGGAAGAGGTTGTCCTTCCGTAAGGAATTTCACTGATAACCAAAGTTTTGTTATCCAGCTTCGTAATTTTGGAACGAACTTTTACCGAGCCACCCCGTTCGCCGTCATTATATTTAGAGACATCGATATAGCCACCTGTCTGGAAGTCCGGATATAAAGCGAATTCCTCCCCTTTCAGATAAGCGATCGAAGCATCCAGCAATTCATTAAAATTGTGCGGAAGTATTTTAGAAGAAAGACCGACAGCAATCCCTTCCACACCCTGGGCCAGCAACAACGGGAATTTCACCGGCAAAGTGACCGGTTCCTTGTTACGTCCGTCATAGGAGAGTTGCCAAAGGGTTGTCTTTGGGTTGAATACCGTTTCAAGAGCAAATTTAGAAAGACGCGCTTCGATATAACGGGGAGCGGCAGCACCGTCACCGGTCAGAATATTACCCCAGTTCCCCTGACAGTCGATCAACAGGTCTTTTTGCCCTAATTGTACCAGCGCATCGCCGATAGACTGGTCTCCGTGAGGATGGAACTGCATGGTATGCCCCACGATATTAGCGACCTTATTATACCGACCGTCATCCAATCGCCTCATCGAGTGAAGGATACGACGCTGTACCGGTTTCAGTCCGTCATTAATATGCGGCACGGCACGTTCAAGGATCACGTACGAAGCGTAATCCAAAAACCAATCCTGATACATCCCTGACAGATGATAGGATACACGGCCTTCGCCCTTCCCGGGTATTTTATATTCCGAATGTGTAGCAGCATCAGATTGCCCGTTTTCCTGAGAATCTGTATTTGTTTGCTCTATTTCCTCGTTTTCGTTTTCCTCTGTGAATTCTTCAATATCCTCTGGTTTCATATACTTATATGGTGCTCTTTCTTCTTTTTCAGCCTCTAACCGGAAAACAATTTCCAGCGTGTAAATATACGAAATATTGGCGAGATAATAAAAAAGCATTCCAGTTTCAGTGAGATATCTGATTTCTGGCTATATTTGCTCCCTCAAAATTACATTCATGCTCACACTCGATAAGATATATCAGGCATCTTTTGCCCTGAAAACGGTTATCCGTCGCACAGACTTGATCAGTGCACCAAATATCAATCCGGAGTCACATATCTATCTGAAACCGGAAAACTTACAGATCACAGGATCATTTAAAGTCCGTGGCGCCTGCTTCAAAATCTCACAACTTACAGAAGAAGAGAAAGCAAAAGGTGTCGTAGCCTGCTCTGTCGGCAACCACGCCCAGGGAGTTGCATTGGCTGCGACCACTCATGGTATCAAATCCCTTATCTGTTTGCCGGATAATGCTCCGATCTCTAAAATAGAAGCCACCAAATGGTATGGAGCAGATGTCTGCCTGGTAGAAGGCGTGTATGACGATGCTTACCAGAAGGCGTTGAAATTAAGAGATGAAAAGGGATATACCTTCGTCCATCCTTTCGACGATGAAGACGTTATTGCCGGACAAGGTACAATCGGACTGGAATTACTGGAACAGCTACCGGAACTGGATGCTGTGATCGTACCGATCGGTGGTGGCGGACTGATCTCCGGGGTGGCTTTTGCGATCAAGCATTTGAATCCGAACGTAAAAATATACGGTGTACAGGCCAGTGGTGCCCCAAGTATGCTGAACTCGATCGAACATAACAAGATTGAGCGTATGGGGTTCGTCCGTACCATAGCCGACGGCATTGCCGTGAAGGAACCGGGCGAGCATACCTTCGAGTATTGCCGTAAGTATGTGGATGAAATCGTTACGGTCAATGACGACGAGATATCGACAGCGATCCTGGCATTGATCGAACAGCATAAACTAATTGCAGAAGGTGCCGGTGCGGTAGCTGTAGCCGCTGCGATGTTCAATAAAGTCCCCGTCAAAGGGAAAAAGGCGATCTGCCTGGTTTCGGGCGGTAACATCGACGTTACGATCCTGTCACGCGTTATCGGACGTGGTTTACAGAAATCCGGCCGTTCCTATACCATGACTATCGAACTAGTAGATAAACCCGGACAGTTGCAACATGTCTCCGAGATCATTGCCCGTACAGGAGCGAATGTAGTATCCGTTCACCATGAACGGGTCAGCCATACAGCCGACATCAACGGTTGTTATCTCCGTCTGGAAATGGAAACCCGTAACCAGGAACATATCGACCAGATACAGTACACGTTGACGGCAGCAGGGTATAAAATCATTCCAGGGTAAAATAATCAGGCAGGATCAATCGATCCTGCCTGATTATTTTAGTAGATGCTATTGTTTTTCTTTTTAAAAACCAAGATTAATACCTTCTTTAAGGATCAGGGCCTTCTGTTCCTCAGATAGTTGATTCTTAGAAATTGGAGCATCTTGTTTACGAGTTTGCTTTTGATTAATATCACCAAACAAAGTCCAGTTACGAGTTGATCCGGATTTTGGTTCCTGCGCCTTTACATCATAACGAGTAAAATCGATAATCTGCTCTTTTTGCGTATTCAAATCCTTTAAAATAGCCAATCTGAAACTTTTATTCATATACCAATAAATCTCTTTATCAGCGTCAGAACCGCCAATTCCAGAACCTTTTTCATAAAACCGATAATCAAAGTTATTCTCTTTATATTCAGATCTCCACAACAATCCAAATTCACCCTGAGTAATAAATTTAACTTCCGGCCAACGATTCCGAATTTCCTGCAACCATTTTGTCAGTCCTTTTGTATCGATATCCAAAGAGAGCTCCCAACAATTTGTCACCCATGCAAAACCATTTCTCTTGAAACCATCATCAAAGTGAATTGCAGTTGAGTGCATCATCTCTTGTAAACCTTTATCATACCCGTGAGCTCGCAATGTCTCGATCGGACCGACTCCCATACGACTGTTAAATCCATCTGCAAAACCTTCACGACGGGCAGCTAAAAAATCCATTGTCCAACCATCCAGATTCACACAATCGACAAAATCCTCTTTTCCCTGAGCCGGTTTACAGAAATGTTCTATAGAAGGATAAAACGGATAACTAACCGCCCCGTCACCATCCTGGTTGTCGATTGCATATTGACTCCAAATATTCCCCTGACAAACATGAACACCCTCTTTTTCAGCTAAATATTGCTGATTCTTGGCAGACAAAAAACCGGCAACAATACTATTTGGCCTATACGAATCACCTACAATTTCCGATACACGTTGTAAGCCTTCATGCAAATCCTTATTAACCTGTTCCGTTGAATTATACGCATTTGCAAAATAAGCACCCGGGATAAAAGTAATCTCATCACCATATTTATGATGATAATCCACCACCAACTGACGGATTTTCTGATAATTGGCAGTCGTGTCATGCAAAGCCAACCAGCTAAATGCCCACGTTATCTTAGAACCGGGAAAACCTTTTTCAATTGCATCACGGAACTGTATTACCCTTTCAGGTGTATGCCATGCCCGTTCATCCTCTCCAACACTTTTATCCCTGGTCACTTCAATCTGATTGACTCGGATAATCGTATTAAATGTCAGAAAACGATTCTCTCTTAAAGTAAGTTTAGATTGATCGGCATCCACTGAACTATAAGAAGTTCCTTCCGAACATATATTATTCGACACAAATGATGCAAATAAGCAACAGAAAAGTATAGTTTTTATGTTTTTCATATGTTATTAAAATAATTCCGGATAATACTTTTTAATCAATGCCTGATCCTCTGAATCCAAAGCATTCAACTCTTTGGGTTCATCCTGCGGGCGAAGATTCTTTTGGTTGATTCTGTTTATCAAACTCCAGTCCCGAACCGGATGTTCAGGCGAGGGATCTTTCGGTTCTTCAGCAGGTAAATCATAACGAGTAAAATCAATCACCAAAGTAGGAGATTTCTTGTTATGCCAGTCACGCAACAATGCCAAACGAAATTCCTTGTTCATAAACCAACGGATTTCCAGATTATTATAAGAATCGCCTAGACCGGAACCTCTTTCAATGAATTTATAATTCCAATCGTCATTCGACTTATATTCGGCTCTCCATAATTCACCAAATTCACCATAAGTTACAAAATGAACATCCGGCCAACGTCTTTTTGTATCACCGACCCATTTCTCTAAAGCTCCGCAAATCAAATCTTTACCGAACTCATAATACATCTGAGTTTCCCAAATATTAGTAACCCATCCAAAACCATTCAGCTCCATTCCTTTGTCAAAATGAATAGATTGCGTATGCATTACTTCACGATGTCCTAAATCCAACCCCCAACCTTTATAGGTTTCGATCGGTCCGACACCACGACGACTATTATAGCCTGTAATTTCATGTCCGCTCTGTCCTGCACGACGGGCACAGATAAAATCCATTGTCCAACCATCCAGATTGACACAATCGATAAAATCATTCTTCCCCTGAGCCGGTTTACAGAAATGTTCAGTAGATGGATAAAAGGGATAAGAAGGTGAGCCATCAGCCCCACCGCCATCAATACTATGCTGGCTCCAAATAACGGCATGGGCTACATGGATATTTTCTTTTTCAGCCAAATACTTCAAATTGTCTGCAGAAAGGAATCCCCCCATAATACATTTAGGACGATAACCATGACCAACCATATTCGAAATAATCTGAATGGCTTCCGACATTTCACGGTTGATACGTTCGCGGGGTAAATACATGGCAGGAAAATAACCTGGGAAATAAGAGATTTCATCACCATACCTCTTTTGACATTCCACCACATATTCACGAATTTCACAATAATTTTTGCGCTGGTCTTCCAATGCATTCAATGTAAATCCCCATGTCAAACGACCATCCGGATTATTTTTAGCAAATGATTCACGCAAATCACGAACCGATTCAAGTGTATGCCAGTCCACCTCATCACGCGGATGCAGTTTGACATCTCTAGATACTTCCCAAGGTGTAGTTCGGATCATGAAACATAATGTCACAAACCGACTCCCATTCAGTTGCATTGGTTTTACAGATATTTCCGGTACCACGGGTGTCTCGGCCTTCACCTCAACAACAAAAGTCGACAGACATATCCCAACCAATGCGACCAAACAGCCTTTTAACAAGTTTTTAGTTGTTATATTTTTCATTCTACAAAACTAAAACAAATCAAATTACCAACCAGGATTATTCGGTGCCAAACTCGGGTTTAAGAATAGTTCATCCAATGGCAATGAATAATAGTAATGCTTCGGAGTTTCAAAATGACGATTTTCGGCTGGTTCTACAATTAAGAAACCATCCTTATCCGTCAAGCCCGGATTACCATCGTTCAGTACATTTAGATTTTCATATTCAGAACCTTTCAACTTAATACCACGAAGAGCTTCAGTTAATTCTTTTTCGGCAGTTTTCCAACGTCTCAAATCATCCCGTCTGAAACCTTCGAATGCCAACTCTATAGTACGTTCACAACGAATCTCAGTCTGCATATCTAAGCCATTACTTGTAACAAAAGCATTCGTTAACGGAGGCATCTCCACTCCTTTACGAGATCTGATAACATTGATCGTCTTATTCAATAACTCATCACTAATCGCTCCCTCCTTTTCAAAAGTAGCCTCTGCCAAAATCAACAGTACTTCCGGGTATCTGATAATATGATAGTCGAAAGCATCCTTGTCCGATGGATTTGAGGTTTCCGCCATAAATTTGTATAATTTATATCCTGTACGAGTTTCAGGACGCACTGTAAATGACGCTGTACAAGAATCTGTTCCGATCTGCGGACTCCAATAAACGGTTTTAGGCATAAGAAATGTTTGTTTCATACGCGGATCCCGATTTTCATATTCACTTTCAATTGTCGCATAACCTTTAAATTCGGAATCAGCATTCTCAATCGGTAAACCGGTACTTTTACATCGGTACATATCTGCCAATTTCTTCGTCGGCGTACCTCTCCAACCCCAATAAACAGAATGGGCTGTCCCATGATAGCGAATATCTTCATAATAGCGGCTATCCAAAATACCTTCAGGAGAATCATCGCCAGCATCGATAAACAAATAACGATAACTTTCATCCCCGGAACCTTCATATAACGCATACTCTTTACTGTCAACGACTTTTTGCGCTGCATCAATCGCCTGTTGTAATAATTGCTGATAGTCTGAACGATGTTGCTGATATTTTGCCCAGGTTCCGGCGAACAATGCCACTCTTGCTTTCAAAGCCAGAGCTGCACCCTGCGTGACACGCCCTTTTTCTTCGGATGTTAATTCACTCTGCAATGGCAACGACTGCCAGACAGCATCCAACTCCGACAAAATAAAATTCTCGACTTCTTCCTGAGTGTTACGACTACCATATAACTCCGAAGACTCGACATCCAGCACTTTCGTCAAAATAGGTACATCATTGAATTTTTTCATCAAACGCCAATGCGTATAAGCTCTAAAAAAACGTGCCTCAGCGACATAGCGTTCTATCTCAGCCTGATCCCCTTCATATAGCGCTGCCTTTTCAATAATTATATTACAATGGCGCAAATCTTCAAAACGATCAGACCAGTCTGTATCGCTATTCGGTGCTATCAATGTCCCGTTACTTATTGTATTCTCACTCATCTCATAACCAATATCACTATCCGTATCCTTGGTATCGAATGATTCCGTACGGGAATATAGCCAATTTGCTTCTTTCATAAAATCCTCCGGAGTTTTCCAATAAAGCTCGTCAGGCAAATTGTCTTTAGGTAACAAATCTATATCCTGACAGCCGGAAAATAATAAAGTCGCAGAGATTAAGCCTCCCAATAATATTTTATATTTCTTCATGATCTTTTGATTTTTAGTTTTTAAAATACAACATTGACGCCAAAAGAGTAATTACGGGCAAAAGGATAAGATGTAATTTTACCATCTTCTTCCGGATCCCAACCACCTGGTGTATTATGAATTTCAAACAAATCCTCACCGGAAAAATAAACACGAAGTTTCTGCAATCCGATCTTGGCAGTAACAGATGAAGGAATAGTATATCCTAACTGCAAATTTTTCAAACGGGCATATCCTACATTATGCTTTGTGTTTGTAGAATAATAATAATTGTAACCTCGCTTACTTGTCGACGTAATCGCAGGATACTGTGCATCCGTCCTTTCTGCTGTCCAGGTCTTACCATACCAATAGGCTGCCGACTGGAACCATGCTTCTGCCATCGGTTTATTGGCCACATCTTCCAGAAACATTGTCCTACGACCAACTCCCTGGATAAATGCACTGAAATCAAACCCTTTATATGCTGCGCTCAGATTCATACCGAAATTGTATCGTGGATTCTTATCACCCAAATACTTCACGTCACCGCTCCCTTCTTTACCATCGCCTAAAACAGAAAGTTTTCCATCGCCATCCAGATCTTTATATTTAGCATCACCAACGCTTAAATCTCCGGGAATACCACCATTCGGGAAACGGGCAATATAATCTTTCAACTCCTGCTCATTCTGGATAATGCCATCAAACTCATATCCGAAAAAAGAATTTAGCGGATAGTCGGTCGGAGTTTCATTCAGTCCTAACTTGATCAAATTACTGCCGACTCTTTCTACCACCTGGTTACGAGCATCACTCAAATTAAAACGGACAGAATAACTGAAGTCATTTATTTGATCTCTCCAACCCAGTGCAACCTCCCAACCTCTAATACTCAAATGTCCGCTGTTCGTACTCGGAGCATCAGCTCCTAACATGGAAGGATACGTTTTCGGTATCAACATATTCTTATTTTCTTTCCAGAAATAATCAAACGATCCATACAGACGGTTTTTCAATGTTGCAAAATCCAAACCTATATTTGTCGTCTGGATAGTTTCCCATGTACGGGATGTCGAAACAATATTACCAGACTTTGCCATCTGCCCTTTTGTTCCGCCACCAAATGGATAATAATCGCTACTCAAAGAAATCAACTGGATATAATCATATAAGCCAATACCGGACTGATTACCCATCTCACCATACGACGCTCTCACCTTCAAGTCATCAAACAAATTCAGATTTTTCATAAAACCTTCTTCACCAAGCCTCCAGGCAGCATTCACTCCCGGAAAATATCCCCAGCGATGATCCGGATCAAATCTGGAGCTACCATCTGCACGAAGTGTTCCTTCAATAATATATCTGTTCTTAAACGTATAATTTACTCTCGAGAAGAAAGAATTGATCGTCCATGCATTACCTTCACTCCATGCCGATTGATTTTCAGAGCCACCCAATTGCAAAGACATGTTCTCCTGCTGATCAAAATTAATACGTTTAGCAGTGAACTTATCATAATTCTGAGATTCATGAGAAGTTCCCACCATTACGCTCAAGTCATGTAAATCGTTGAAATTCTTTTTATAATCAGCATATAATGTGAAATTCTTCGACAATGTTTTCGAATAACGGCGTTCTGCATTATTCGGTGTACGGGCAGTTCTATGATTTACATCTTCCCAATTACGGCTATAAACAATTTTATTTGTCACATTCTCATCAAAGTCATATTTACGGATAACAGCTTGTCCTACCAGATCCAAACCATCAATAACATTCCAACGAAGCTGATTATTCACAGTGACATTCCCTGTCGTTTTACTAGCCATACCACCTTCTTCCAAAACCTGGGCCGGGTTATCAAATCCTTCAAATGTATAAAAATTTCCAGCCGGATTACGTAATGGTGCCCATGAACGAGTTTTATAAATCAACTCCCATATATTCTGTCCCTCCGTTAAGCCTGAAGAATAATCCCGATTACTTGCTTCATAAGCAAGATTAAGGTCATAAGTCAAATTCTTAAAGATTTCAATACTGGATTTTGCACGAACAAAATATCGCTTGTTGAGGTCTTTCCCGAATTTAGGTAATCCCTCTTCACGTTGATGTCCTAAAGAAACCAAATAAGAATATCTTTCACCACCACCGGAAATATTTACATTATAATTCTGCATATTACCATTCCCGATAACTATATCGTTCCAATCCTGGTTTTTAAAAAACTTAGGATAAATATTACCCCAACGCCCCCATTCTACTCCAGTCAATATCTGATCACTATTTTGCCTGATCAATTCCAAATCTTCTTTTGTATATTCAATAGGAAAAGAACCATCCGTTATTTCCAATGCCATTTCTGCATGTTGCAACAAACTGGCTGTCTTCTTTAACAGAGCAGGAGTCTTCACTGAATAATAAGCATCAAAACTAACTGTAGTTTTCTGATTGCGCTTACCACTTTTTGTTGTGATTAAAACAACACCATCGGATGCACGCGCTCCATAAATAGCAGCTGTACCATCTTTCAATACAGATACATTTTCGATATCAGAAGGATTAATTAAATTAATATCACCTTCCGCACCATCGATCAGGACAAGTGGAGTACCACCATTAATAGAAGACACATCACGAATCTTCATCGTTGTTTCCGCCCCCGGGGCACCACCTCCGGAACGAGTAATCGTCAAACCCGGAACTTCACCCTGCAAAGCTGTCACTGCGTTTTGAACAGGACGAGCTTCAAATGCTTTGGCATCCGCTGTAGCAACAGCACCACCTAGATTTGCTCTTTTCACAGTACCGTAACCAACAACAACAACTTCTTCTAAAGCTTGAGTATCTTCTTTAAGTACTATATTCAAACTCGTTTGTTGCTTTACTTTAACTTCCTGAGTTAAATACCCTATATAAGAAATGGAAATAACTGTTTCCGAAGGTACATCCAGCAAAAAGCTACCATTAATATCTGTAATAGTACCCAAAGTTGTACCTTTAGTCGAAACATTTGCTCCAATAATAGGCTCTCCATTTGTATCTGTAACTTTCCCGGTAATCCGGATAATTTTATCTGATGAGTTACTTTTTGTAAGAATTACTTGATCATCTTGATAGGAAGCTTTTTGTTCCTTTGCATTCCCGGCCAGGCAGGAGAACAGTAAAACAGTTAAAACTAACAGACTGATTTTATTTTTATTATAATCTGATAGTATTAGAAAAGTTAATTTCATATCTTTGTTTTATTAAAAGTGAAACTTTATTTTAATAGCATTATTAATGTGGGATCCTTTTGATGTCAAAAACCGGGAAGAAAGGTCGCAAACTTTGATCTTCCTGGTTTTCTTTTTTACATATTCTCTCCTCCTATAAGTTTATTGATTTATAATTATAGTCATTTTGCTTGCTTTCCTTTTTTAACAAGATGAACATTAGATATAAAGACCTTAGCATCAGTCTGCATTTTCTTCTTTTATTGAATTAAGAATTATAAAATATTTTTACTTTACAAAGTTAAACTGAAAAGAGATTATATTATATCCACCTAATTTGTTACTTTTGACCGATAAAAGAAGAATATTATTCAATTTTTTACTACTATGGCTACAGATTTAAAAAAATTAGTGGGGCAACGCCTTCAATTACTTCGCTTAGAGAAAAATCTCACTCAGGAACAAATGAGTGAAAAGCTCAATCTTTCTACCAGTGCCTATTGTAAAATTGAATATGGAGAAACAGATCTGACTCTTACCCGTCTGAACAAAATAGCAGAAGTACTCAATATGTCGGCTGTTGAACTTTTCACACGAATAGAAGGTGATACCTATAATAACTACCCCAAAGACCATGGTCGGGTATGGATCACACGTGACAGTAGCATAGTAAATGTCGACAACAATGATGATCTCCGCGAATTGGTTAAGTCAAATTCACGCCTTATCGAAGTTCTTTTGAAAAGGATAGAGGATCTCGAGAAGAAATAAGGGGACAAATACATAACTTTGTTTTTTTGAAAAACATATACATTCCCAAACGTGAAAATATTAATATTATGTACCGGCAACAGTTGCCGCAGCCAAATGGCACAAGGTTGGTTACAGTCTTTCGACAAGAATCTGATCGTTTGTTCGGCAGGAACAGAGCCGGAAAAAGAAGTGAATCCGCTGGCTATCAAAACGATGAGAAATTCCGGCATCGATATAAGTCACCATATACCTAAATCGATAAATGAATATCTGAACGAACCCTGGGATTATGTCATTACAGTTTGCGGTGAAGCTAATGACAACTGTCCGGTTTTCAAAGGAAAAGTCAGACATCGTGTGCATATCGGTTTTTACGATCCATCCAAAGCCAAAGGAACACCCGAATTTATAGAAAGTGAATTTCGTCGGATATGTAATCAGATCAAAACAAAAATGTATGATTTTTACACTGACGAAATACAAAATGGCGATGGTGGTCCCACATGCACCTGTGGAGCAAACAGATTTTGCAGGTGTAATTGATAATCGAAGCCGGATCCTATATTTACCGGCTTTAGCCACTTTGTTTTCCCTGATATTTCTATAACTTGTAATGTTTGAAGATTGAAAAAATAAAAGCCCAAAATATATTTCGACTAATACACTTTGGGCTTCTGCTTTTTATATTATACATTATAATATTGTTCCCATCCTTTACGCGGAGGCTGACCGGACAGCATCTGGTTAGCGAAGTCGTCATTTACGATCTCCTTGGTATCGCGGTCGAATACCAATTTACGGTTCAGACGTTGTGCCAATACGCCAAGACAGAACACCTGGCTTAACGGACCTGCTATCGAGAACGGTGAACGTGTCTTTTCTTTTCCCTGACAAGCCAACAGGAAGTTTGCATAATGATTTGACGGACTTTTCTGGTATTCAGGAAGAGTCGGGTTCATCTCTTTGGCGATTTTATCCGGGATAACAGACAAGGTGCTACCATGAGAACCACCCTTAAATGTCAATGTCTTTGAATATATTTCCTTTCCGGGATTCAGTTTCATCAACTGAAGTTTTCCACCGGCTACAGTCGGTATGTTCGGATCGACATCTGAAGAACCAAAGTTTTCAGGTACAGGAGGAATATTATCCAAACCATCATACCAGGTTACATCAACAGCGGGCATGTTTCCTCTTTCCGGAAATTTGAATAAGATCGTAGAAGACATCGGGAAGAAGAAATTGTTATGATCTTTCAGATAGATCGGATTCACTTCGGAAGGTAATCCCATATCTAGAAATTCATGAGCCGTATCAAGGATATGTGCACCCCAGTCGCCCAGCGCACCCATACCGAAATCATACCAGCAACGCCACTGTCCCATATGATAATCATGGTTATAATCGTGATGTTGCACCACACCCAGCCAGGTATCCCAATCCATTGTTTCAGGAACAGGCTCTCCCATCGGCATATGTTTGATATTCGGATTCCATCCGTGCCAGCGGCGCGGAGAGTTCATGTGTGCGGTAATGGCTGTCACATCTTTGATCAATCCGGCTTCTTTCCATGCCTTGAACTGGAAATAATTCGCTTCCGAGTGGCCCTGGTTACCCATCTGCGTAACAACACCATATTTCTTTTCGCCCCGCATCATCAGCTCTATCTCCTGGAAAGTACGGGCCATCGGTTTCTCTACATATACATGTTTTCCATGTGCCATTGCTTCAATCGTGATAGGGAAATGGGCATGGTCGGGAACACCTACCGTCACCGCATCGATCTTTCCGGCCATCTGATCGAACATCTTACGGAAATCCTGATAACGGGGAACTTTCGGGAACATAGATATCAACTCCTGTGTATGCGCTGCACCCATATCCACATCACACAGGGCCACTACATTACACAATCCGGTCTTATACAATTCTTTGGCTATTTCACCACCACGGTTTCCAATGCCAATAAATGCAATATTCACTTTCTCGTTCGCATTAACGAACGGTACACCCGGCATTGCACCCGCTTTCGAAGGGATCCAAAACGAAGGAATTGCAGTTGCAGCCGATAAAGCCAATGCCCGTTTCAAGAACGAGCGACGTGAGATGTCTTCTGATTTCATGGTATTCTATATTAGATAATTAATTACTGTTTGCGCAAACATTAAAAACATCAACTTCGCAAAAATAGATATTTTTTGCTGATTTAAAAGGATTTGAAGAAGAAAGTTCTTAAATTAATCCAATAATAATGTAATCACCGAAGAATTTGTTCCCTATAGCAAGACAGGACACTCCATCTCTTTACCTGTCGATAATTATAAGCAGGCTCGCCGATAATTGTCAACAGGCGATAACGTTAGCTATTAATTCTATTTACAATGTATAGCTATTCGATTCACATCACATAATATAGTTACCAAATATTCTGCATCGTATGGTCTGCTAATGCAGCTTTTACTCTCTGTTTATAAGCTTCAGCCCCGGCTACTATATTTCTGGAAGCATCCGCGCTACCTATTCCATAGACAACCAATGGCGTGTGCCAGGTCATTCCGGCATGTATCGCACAACCCTGGTAAGGACGTAGAAGTTCATCCATAGTAAAACCATTCCGCCCTCCACTGCGATAAGCTGCATACTCCGACCCGGTCGTCGTAACGATCTGCAACGGTTTACCGGCTACTGCAGGTGTTTTCGCCAGCGAAGTAAAAACTTCATCCAACCATCGCTTTAACAGCGAAGGAGCCGACATCCAGTAAAAAGGAAATTGAAAAATAACCATCGAAGCATCAGAGATGATCGTACTCCACAGATTTACATCGAAAGATTGATCCTGATATTCATACAGATCATATAGCATGACACCGTCAATATCCTTTACCGCATCGGCTAGAGCTTTGTTTGCCTGTGATTCCTTCAGGTTAGGATGAGCCAGAAGAATTACTACTTTTTTTGAACCGTCATTCATAATATTACTTTTTTAATAATGTAAAGTCGCATTCCAATTATGTTTTTACAAAAATAAAGAAATCTATGAAATTACAACAAATAAAATAAATTATGATTGAACGATCATCGGAATTACAATCGATCTGAAAAAAGAGTTATTCTGGAACGAGGGAGAAATAGAAGCAATCCTATTTTAACATATAAAAACACTTAGGGTTTTCTATGCAGTTCCGATTAAAATTCAAATTAATTAAATGGTTTACAAATATATAGTTACTATTTGATACTTTTCCAAATGATATTGTTCTAGTAGAACTTATTCATAAATTCTATTAAAATCAGATTTACAGTTAACACTTAATTCTCGATCTCTTAATATTGTAAACTAATTACAACTAATTTGTTACAAAATTAACCCTTTTAAGACACGCAACGCTATTATTGACGAATTTAAAACATATTTAGCCTATTTTAGCCAAATAATAATACTTCCATTTTGACAGTATTCCATAGTTCTACTAGAACTATAACAATTTAAATATGCTAAAACAAACATACACACATCTATTTTTTCACCTATAAATCAAACGCTTATGTCTAAAAAATTAACATTTCCAAGCTTGATTTTGCTTGCCGGTGCATTAGTCTCTCCATTAGGAGTCTATGCAGATGTAGTACCCGACAAGCAAAGTGTAAACATTTCACAACAGAGTGGACAAGTCACCGGAGTTGTAGAGGATTCAATGGGTCCGGTTATTGGAGCATCTGTTATTATTAAGGGAACCACAAGTGGAATTATGACGGATCTCGATGGTAAATTCACGCTAAACGATGTCAAAAAAGGTCAAACCTTACAGGTGTCTTTTGTTGGTTATAAAACAAAAGAAGTCATCTACAACGGCCAGGCAACACTGAAAATCTTTATTGAAGAAGATTCACAAGCTCTGGAAGAAGTTGTTGTAACAGCTCTAGGTATGTCGCGTGATAAGAAATCACTCGGTTACGCCATGACAGAACTAAAGGGAGATGAAATCGCCAAAGTAAACTCTCCGAACCCAATCAATGGACTACAAGGAAAAGTTGCCGGTGTACAAATCAACATGGGTAACTCCGGACCACAGTCTTCACAACGTATCATCATCCGTGGTAACACTTCTTTGGGAGGTAACAACCAGCCGATTTTCGTTATCGACGGTATTATCATCGATAATGAAGTAACAAAAACAGGCGCGGGACAAGACTGGGGTAATGACTTGAAGAACCTGAATGCCGATGACTTCGAGTCGATGTCTGTATTGAAAGGTGCTGCTGCAACCGCTTTGTACGGTTCGCGTGCTTCCAACGGTGTGATCCTGATCACTACCAAAAAAGGCCGTAAAGGTGAAGGCATAGGTGTTTCCGTTTCACATACGCAGCAATGGGAAAATATCTATGCGACACCGGATTTGCAAAACGAATTCGGTTCCGGTTCTTCTCCGGCATGGGCACTGAATAGCGACGGTAGCGAAAACAGATACACTTCTGCCGGTCGTAGCTTCGGTCCTCGTTTCGACGGCAAACCGTTCTATGTGGATGGCCAGGAAATGATCTATTCCGCCAAAGACAACAACTTGAAAAACCTTTATCAGACCGGACACTACATGAACACCAACGTTGCTTTGCAAGGTGGTTCCGAAAAAAGTGCATTCCGTTTCTCTTATTCAAACCTACAGTCAGAGGGGTTGACTTTCAACAATGAATTCAAGCGTAATTCATTCAGTTTAAACGCATCCCACGATATCAGTTCCCGACTGAAGGCAGAAGGTGGATTCTCATATATCGAATCGACTGCCCAGAATCCGACAAGACAGGGAGGCTCGGGATCTCCGATCTATGACTTCATGTACAGCATTGCTCGTGAATATGATACTGATTACTGGTTAAATAACAAAAACTATATCAGTCCGGCCGGTGACGGTTACAACTCATTAGATCCGTATGGCTATTCCAAAACGATCTACGACTACCTGGAAAACATCTATACACAGGACGAAATGAGTGTACGTGCTTTCTTGAATCTGGATCTTAAAATATTGGATTGGTTGTCATTGAAAGTAAAAGGAGATATTTACAAGCTATATACCACCAACGAATCAAAAGTAATGGCTACAGGTGCCAGCAAGTACGACGGTGCGGCTTATAAAATCCATGAAAATAAGAAAGACCAGTACAAAATTACCGGTATGTTGACTGCTAACCATTCTTTCGATGATTTCAATATCAGCGGTAGCGTAGCAGTAGAACAGTGGGATACCAAAAGAGGATACCACAAAACCAACTCGGAGAATGGCTTGCGCGTTCCTGGTTTGTTCGATATGACAAACTCCGTTAATAAAGCGACAACCGAAGTCAGATATAATACTGACAGAAAACGTATCAACTCCATCTACGCTTTTGCCAATATGGATTATAAAGGGGTTTATTTCCTGGATATAACAGGACGTAACGACTGGTCGTCTGCATTGATCTATGAAAACGGAACAGGACACACTTCTTACTTCTACCCGTCGGTTGGTGCTTCCTGGTTGTTTGCCGAAGGTTTGCGCGATGCGATACCTGAATTTATCTCTTTCGGTAAGTTGAGAGCTTCTTATGCTATCGTAGGTAACGACTGTGCTCCTTATCTGACAACCGGTACCGGTTATTATGCTTTCGACAACACATTCGACAACCAGCTTAACGGCGGAACTTATCCTTATTACAAATTCGACAAGGACGAATTACCGAACTTGAATTTGAAACCGGAGAAACAGCACTCCATCGAAATCGGCTTGGATATGCGTTTCTTTAAAAACCGTCTCGGCTTCGACTTTGCATGGTATAAGACCAATACAAAGAACCAGATCCTGGCATTGCCGATCGCATCCGAATCCGGTGTTTCAAAACGTTGGATCAATGCCGGAGATATCCAGAACAAAGGTATCGAATTATTGATTACCGGTACTCCGATCGAAACGAAAGACTGGCGCTGGGATTTGTCTTTCAACCTGACGCGCAACAGAAACAAGATCGTCTCTTTGTTTGAAGGCGTTGAGAAATACCAGTTAGTAGGAGGTGGTACGGATACACAGGCATGGGCTACCGTAGGCGGCGCTTATGGTGATATCTACACTTCTTATGCTTACACACGCAATGAAAATGGCGAAAAACTGTTGAACGCAGACGGTTCTTATCCTCGTTCAAATAAAAGTGAGAAAATCGGTTCTTTACAGCCTAAATTCTTGTGGGGAGCCACCACTTCCGTAAGCTGGAAAGGCATTACGCTGAATGCTGTAATCGATGCCCGTTTCGGCGGAGACGTCTTCTCGGCAAGTTACTATTATGGTATGAATTCAGGGAACGTTAAATCTTCATTGACCGGTCGTGACACACAATACGGCGGTTTACCTCGTACATTGAGCGACGGAAGAGTGGTTAACGACGGTATAATCCCGGAAGGCGTATTTATACCGGGTACGGAAATCAAAGGAGTGGACGTTTCCGGCAAGAGTTATCAGTATGCTTACGATCAAGGATTGGTCGATCCGTTATCTGCTTACAAATATTATGACAACGTGTACAGTTGGTCCGGAGGTATCCGTGAAGAAGGTATCCATAAATGTTCATGGGTTGCCTTACGTGAAGTTTCCGTACATTGGCAATTACCTAAAAAATGGGTGAACAAAGCATACATCCAAAATGCAAGTATCGGCTTAATGGCCCGTAACTTAGGATTCCTGTATAACAGTCTGCCGGATAATATTCACCCGGAAGGCCTGAATACATCTTACAGCTCTGAATATATGGAAAGCGGTGGTGCCGTATTCTCACGCAACATTGGTTTCAGTGTTAACGTTTCATTCTAATCACCTTTATATAATCAAGTAAAATGAAAAAAATTAAATATTATATTCTCGGAGCGTTAGCTTCCATGGCTGCATTAAGCTCCTGCGATGCCGACTTCACCAAAATCAACAAGAATCCTGATACGGTATACGAAGTTGATCCGGAAGTGTTCCTCTATCAGATTGAAAATGTAATGTGTAATGCCGGAGAAACATGGTCTGACTCATATGCTTGTCGCTTGAGATGGATGCAGTATTGTGCCGGAATCTGGGGATATAGCACAACTAACTTCACCGAATGCGCCGGTTTTTCCGGATCATTATACAGCAACTACGTAAATGCCGGTAAATATGCCCGTCACATACCTTATTACGTCAAAACCAATATGCCGGAACAGGAAGCTGCTTACAGCGACTTAACCGAAGTAGCCCGTATCCTCTTGATTACAAAAGGTATTCAAGCATCCGATGTATACGGTTCTTTGGTGTACACCGACGGTTGGGGAACCCGCAACGGTAACGTGGAAATTCTTGAACCGACTTTCCAAACTCAGGAGGAATTGTTCACGACCTGGAACCAGGAACTGAAAGAGGCAGCCAATAAGCTGTCGACATCCAGTAACCAGGTGACTTTCAAAAATTATGACCTGGCTTATAGCGGCGACATGAGTAAATGGGTGAAAGCGGCTAATGCCGTTCGTCTGCGTATCGCTTTGAGATTGTTAAAACAAAAACCTGAAGAGGCAAAAGCCATTGCACAGGAAGTATTATCTTCCGGCAACATTTTCAGCAGCATCGACGATAGCTTTATCCTCTATTTCGATAACTACTGGACAACTCAAGGCGACTGGCATTCTGTCATTGACATGGATCGCGCTTCTGCTGCTTTCATGGCTTACTTACTGAAATATAATGACCCGAGAAAACGCCTGTTTTTCCAGATCAACAATTTGACTCCGGAAAATGTAGCCGAATTCAATGCCAAAGAGACAACAACCCCTGCACAAGTCATCCCGACTCATTTAGGGCGCTGGACCGGTGGTAGCGTAAGTTACGACAAATGGGCAACTGACTCTTGCCGCACATCCCGTTATCTGGACGATATCGACATGCGTCCGATGAACAGACCCCAGACTCGTTTGTGGAAAGGTGCACAAGACAATGGTAGTGCCGGCGGCTGGATTCCTTTGGTAACATATGCAGACTTCTGTTTCATGGCTTCCGAATTTACGCTGGAAGGCGTTGCCAACAGCAAAACAGCTCAGCAATGGTATGAAGAAGGCGTAAAAGCCTCTCTGAGACAATGGAGTAAAATTGCCGACTACTGCAAAATCAATGACTACGAAGCGATTACAGAAAGTGAAATCGAAGCATTCCTGAAACAGGACGGTATCGCATGGAACAGCGCCATGGCTAAAGAACAGATCTACTGCCAGACTTGGGTGGAACACTTCAAGAATAACAGTGAATCATGGGCCATGTACAAACGTACCAACTATCCGAGTACTACATCCACATTGGTTACCTGGGAACCGATCAATGTATACGGTGAATTGCAGCAAGTACCGCGCCGTAAAAAATTCACCATGCCTGCCGATGGTTCTGCCAACTATGCTAATCAGGTAAAACGCCTCGAGGACATGCAGAAAGAATCGAACTTCGGTCGTCTGGACAGCGAATTTGGTCGTGTATGGTGGGATAAAGAATAAACCCAGAACTAAATTTTCAATATAATTTTTGGTGATGAAAGGTGGCCGGAATGGTCACCTTTCTTTATATGTATTAACTAATAAGCCGCTGAAAATGCTGTAACTTACAGAAAAAATCATTTACTTTGCAGGTTGATAATAATTACATATACTTATGGCACAAGAAGATGTTTTCAAGAAATTAGTTTCACACTGTAAAGAATACGGATTTGTATTTCCCTCTTCAGAAATATATGATGGTTTAGGAGCGGTGTATGATTACGGACAGTATGGCGTAGAGCTGAAAAATAATATAAAGAAATACTGGTGGGACAGCATGACCCTGCTTCACGAAAATGTAGTTGGTATCGACTCCGCCATTTTTATGCACCCGACTATCTGGAAGGCATCCGGCCATGTGGACGCATTCAATGACCCTTTGATCGACAATAAGGACTCCAAGAAACGGTATCGTGCCGACGTACTGATCGAAGATTATCTGGCTAAGATCGATGAAAAGATACAAAAAGAAGTCGACAAAGCTGCGAAAAAGTTCGGTGAAGCGTTCGATGAAACCCAATTCCGTGCTACCAACGGCCGTGTATTGGAACATCAGGCTAAACGCGATGAGATACACACCCGTTTTGCGAAAGCACTGAACGACTCCAACTTTGAAGATCTCCGCCAGATCATTATCGACTGCGAAATCGCTTGTCCGATCTCCGGTACACGTAACTGGACGGAAGTACGCCAGTTCAACCTGATGTTCTCCACAGAAATGGGATCTACTGCCGACGGCGCTTCCAAAATCTACCTGCGTCCGGAAACAGCACAGGGTATTTTCGTAAACTTCCTGAACGTGCAGAAGACAGGCCGTATGAAAGTACCTTTCGGTATCGCTCAGATCGGTAAAGCGTTCCGTAACGAGATCGTTGCCCGTCAGTTCATCTTCCGTATGCGTGAGTTCGAACAGATGGAAATGCAGTTCTTCGTTCGTCCGGGAGAAGAAATGGAATGGTTCAAAAAATGGAAATTAACACGTCTGAAATGGCACAAGGCAATGGGACTGGGCGATCAGAAATATCGTTACCACGATCACGAGAAACTGGCTCACTATGCCAATGCGGCTACAGACATCGAATATGAAATGCCGTTCGGTTTCAAGGAAGTGGAAGGTATACACAGCCGTACAGACTTCGACCTGAGCCAGCATGAGAAATTCTCAGGCAAGAAGATCCAGTATTTCGATCCTGAATTAAATAAAAGCTATACTCCATACGTTATTGAAACATCTATCGGTGTCGACCGTGTATTCCTGAGCGTCATGGCCGGATCTTATTGCGAAGAGACACTCGAAAACGGTGAAACACGCGTAGTATTGAAATTACCTGCAGCTCTGGCTCCTATCAAGTTAGCCGTATTGCCGCTGGTTAAGAAAGACGGGCTTCCTGAAAAAGCGGAAGAGATTGTCAACATGCTGAGATTCGATTTCCGTTGCCAGTATGATGAAAAGGACTCTATCGGTAAACGTTACCGCCGTCAGGATGCCATTGGAACTCCGTACTGTATTACAGTTGACCACGATACTTTGAAGGATAATTGTGTAACGATCCGTTTCCGTGATACCATGGAACAGGAACGTGTAAGCATCGACAAGCTGCACGAAATTATTTCTGAAAAGGTAAGTATGAAGTCATTATTAAAAAAGATAACTGAATAAATTAAATGAAGAAGTACCTGCAATTCGCGTTGATGATTTTTTGTATGTCCGTAGTCTTTACCTCCTGTAAAGATGACGATGACAGTGATGATGCAGCCGTTGAAGCATACAAACTGAAAAATGAACAGGCTTTCGCGGCAAAGGCTAATGACCCCGATTTCTTTAAAGTAAGTATACAAGGATCCGGAGATGATTTTGTTTATGCCAAAAGGATAAAACAAGGAGACGGTCCTGTAATCTATTACAACAGCCGTGTGACTGTTTATTACAAAGGATGGTTGATCGATAGCAAAGAAGGCGAGTATTTCGATCAGTGTGTTCCCTATGCAGCACCAGCTAAATTCGCTGTAAGCTCCGCATCTTCTAATTATAGCTATACTTATGGTGGAGTTCCCTCTCCTATAACAGGATGGACCATTGCTTTGCAAAATATGGTAGTTGGTGACAAATGGGAAGTTTGGATTCCTCAGAAACTAGGATATGGTTCCAATGAAAAGGATAATATCCCTGCATACTCTACATTAATTTTTGAGATAGAGGTAATAGAAAGAACCTCTGAAGTTGCAGGAACCAGCGATACAGAAGATTATAAAATATCCTAAAGTGAATTTAGGATGAATAGAAAAGGGGACATCAAATATTTGATGTCCCCTTTTTATTATTTGTAAGTTTGATATAAAAAAGGCTGCCTCATAAAGCAAACCCTTATAAACAATTAAAGCCTGTCTCACGACAAGCCCTAACCAAACTTTGTTAACCTTAAATCTAATACTATTATGAAAAAACCACAGTACAAAGATACAGGTGTAAAGGGCTTTTGTCAAGTCTTTTCTGACTAATAAAAGTTAAGCAAAACACTTATCCCAGTCAAATTTTGTTATCGAACACAAAACTATATAGATTACAATCAAAATCTACTAAAATTAACAGCCCAGAGCCCTAATTTCAGTAGATTTGATTGTATCGACATGGATCTTATTTTATGAACTTCAAACATTCGGAATCCTGTGGGGAAGTGACTGCCTGAACCAGGAATATACCTTTAGGCAGATCAGCAATATTGATATCATAGTAAGTTTGCGAAGATAAAGCTGGCAACTTTTTCAGTAACGCTCCCTGTGTCGAGTAGATAAGAATATCTTTCAGTTCTTTTTCCGTCTGTATAAACAAATGATCGTCCTTTACCCAGCCCGTTATCTTTCTGTCCGGCGTAGTAAGATCGGACACACCCGTTCCCGTGCCTTTCTTATCTATTCTGTATAACTTCACGCCAAAATCAGGTAAAGAGAAAGGAATTTGTTCACCTTTCAGCGACACGTCCTGACCAGTCCAGAGCTCTTTAATAGCTTTCACGTCGGAAGAAGCGATTCCCAGTCGTGACAACTTGATATCTTCCGAGACTGATTCTGCTTTATAATTAAATGCAGCGACATACATATAATCATCCGTATCCAACATAAAAAGACTCTCACCACGGTTTCTTCCCCAACTGTTTTTACCTGAAGCCGTGGCACCTTCCACCGGGTAAAAAGATTTACCGATGCGGGCAATTTCGTTCACGTCTGCATTCGTCGCAAACTTTTCCGCTTTCCGGCGGGCAGCGAGATCCCCTATGCAAGTTCCTTTCTGGCTGAAATTATCACCGAGAATATAAGTTCCCGTGATCACTCCCGATGTAATACGCATACGGTTTTCATCTTCATTATAAGCATCTTTATGAAGAACCAGATGGTCGGCATCATTGAAGTTATAGACCTTGTCGAGCCACCAGCCAAAAGAAAGTCCGTTCATTACATATTCCGTATCTTCCTTAGCTCCCCAGGCATCGCAACTGATACGGCGGGAGTTCCCGTATTGCGCAGGAAAAGCAGGAGCAATGGATAAAGCCATGAACATGTCATCCCCGCACAATTCCGTCAGATACTTCATACCACTGTTATAAGCCTGCACACCAGTCGTAACGTTCTTATCGTAATAAGAGTCCGCTTCAAGGATCGCATTGTTCAGGAAGTCGAATTTGATGTATTTATATCCCAACTCTTTAAAACGGTTGATAAAATAACTCATCCGTTCACGGGTACCAGGATGGGTCGGGTCTAACGCACGGGAAGCAATCTTCTTCGGTTTTCCGTTCACATAGAGGTAAGCGTCTCCATATCTGTAGCTGCTACCTTCCATAGAACGGCTACCGTCTTCTCCCCAATCGGAGAAAGGAGACCAATAGATGCCCGGAACCTGTCCGTTATCGACACATTGCTTGGCAAATGTCTTCAACTGGTAATCGTTCAGGTTATCCCAGTAAGAATCGAGAATCACATAAGCCGTACCGTCATTATTGAAATGATTCGGTTGCAGATTCGCACTGATATAATCGGAAACATCGAGAGCACCGGTAAAATTGAGTTTTTCGGCCATTGCGCCCCAACTGTTCCATCCGAAGATATTTCCTTTCGCCCATTTACGGGGAGGAGCAACCAACGCATTTGCTTCGCCGTATGCTTCAAGCCCTTTGCGCCAGTCATCGAACATGCCGACCAGGAGCTTCGGAGATTTCAGTTTCGTACCGGAGATGCTGCCGTGAGGTTTTGAACCTTCGGCATCGATATCGTGGGTAAGGCGATGGCTGATCCCGCCAAAACATTCCAGGCGGTTCAACTGCTGGTTGCCGGAGGTTGAATAGCGTACACCGGTCTTCCATGTATCATGTTCAACGGAACCGAGCACCAGTCCTTCACGTGTATCGCCTGAATAGATGGAAGTGACCTCGAAGGAAACAGAGTCTACCGACAATGCCAATGAGGAATAACCGATCCAGGCATCATTGTCGAACGGTACGGATAAAACCCGATTGGAGGCATTTGCATTCAGGAAAGAGCTGGTCGTTTCTGTGACAACCGGAGCAATATAATTACTGGAGGTTGCAGTCTCCGAAACGATATAGGCTTCTGTCAAAAAGTAACTTTTATCCGGATAGAAATAGAACGACTGTTGCAGAGCCGGTTTTCCATCGTGTGCAGCATAGGTAAATGTGTATTTATGTCCGGCACCGAAGACATCATCGACAGTTTCTTCCGAAAAAGCAGGCTGTCCGTACTCCGTGCTTCGCAACCATGTTTCCTTCTCTTTCGCCTGAACAAAAACACCCGCCAGTATGGTCTTTTCCTTATGGATAAAGTCGCATGTCTTTGTTCCTTCATTATAAACGATCTTCCAGCTACCGGAAACGATCACTTGCTGTTCACCTGCAAAAGCCTTTGCTCCCAACAAGAGACATACAAGACCAAAAAGCAGGGATGTTCCTGTTAAATTGTTTTTCATGACCTATTATTTATTAGTTTGATTCGGTTTTTTATTAAACAAAACACCGGGCAAAGACATGCCTTCCCGGTGCTTTCTCCTTTTACAATCCTTTTGCCTTTAGTTTATTAAACTTCAATCAATTACAGTTTCCTCGTAGTTTCGCTATTTGGAAACTGTAGTTCCCTGCGGAGGGAACTGTAATTTCCTGCCTGGGAAACTCTAGTTTCCTAAGGAGGAAACCGGAGTTTCTTCCCTAGGAAACTGAAGTAACTTTATAGTTATCTGTATCCGGGGTTCTGATCATCCTGAGTCATGTCCGGATTCTGTTCGATCTCTTCATTAGGGATCGGATAGCGAACATTATAATCCTGGATCGTACCTGAACGTTTCGCCCATTTGTTGCGGGCCTTGATATACTCAACGAATTTGCCTGTACGGATCAGATCGGCACGACGCCAGTTCTCACCCAGAAACTCACGCATACGTTCATCCATGATCTTCACACGGAAGTTTTCCTGAGACATACCTGCATCCCATTTCTTATCAGCCGGGATATTAAAGCCCCATGCACGGTTACGCACTTCATTCACCTTTTCTACCGCCTGTCCGGTTTGTCCTAATTCATTCAGACATTCGGCATAGCTAAGAAGGACATCCGCATAACGGAGAGCCGGGATATTCTTCCCTGAGTTCCACATATTGTTGATACCCAAGCCTGAATACTGGTCGGTACGATAATCTTCATATTTCTTTACGTGCGGTTTCAATTCGTCATGGTCTTCACCCAGGTCTTCCCAAGCAACACATTCGTAATTAGGAACTTCACCATGATATGTAAAATCGTAACGGATACTTTCCTCTTTGCGTACATCGCCATCTTCCCAGATACCACCGTTTTCCACCGTTTCATATCCATATTCAGTAACAACGACATGGTCGTAACCGGCAAAGTAACAACCGTCTTTCCACCAGTTCTGCGCTACACGTGAACCGATCTGAAACTGGATCTGGTTACGGTTCGGATTATTATTGAACTGAAATTCGTAAATAGATTCCGCCGTATTCGGAGTTTCATAATTCCACAGGTCGGCATAGTTTACCAATGAATAGCCCATACCCATTACTTTCTCGAAACATTCTTTCGCCTTGTTAAAATCGCGCAGACCGGTTTCTACCGGAGCAGACATATAAGCCTTACCCAACATCGTATAACCGGCACCGGAAGTAGCCCGTCCGGCCGTATTTGTCTTAGGAGCATATTTAGCAGCTTTCTCCAGGTCATTGATAATAAACTGCCAGACATCGGTCAAAGGCTGACGGCCGTAGCCGGTTTCTTCCAGCTTATCCAGATCGATGATAGGTATTTCACCCCAGTACAACGCCAGTTCATAATCGACGAAACCACGCACGAAGCAGGCCTCACCCAACAGTTCAGCTTGTTTGGTTCCTTCTGCCAAATCGGGCGTATCCAACGCACGGATGATCTTGGCAGCAGCAGTAACCACCGGGAAACGGTTGTTCCACTGGTCTCTTACCTTTTCATGCAGAGAGTTCATGTTAGCGTCATAACGGTCCATAGCCGCTCCTTGTCCGCCTCCTTTGTTCTGCAATGCACCACGCTGGATCTCATCCGTACCGGTCATCAGGAACCAGGCACGTTCATCCTGGCGGGTATTGTCACGCCAGGTATTATAGATACCCTTCAGATTCAGTTCGATAAACTCTACATCCGAATAGATCTGCTCTTCTGTCAATGCTTTCTTGTTTTCCTGTGTCAGGAAATCGGAACAAGATGTGGTGATTCCGGCAGTAAGCGCCAAAGCCAGCAATCCGATCAAATTATATCTCTTTTTCATAATTGTAATCCTTTTAAATCATTAAAAACTAAAGTTCAAACCAAATACATACATCTTTGTCGGAGGATATCCGTAGTCGCCTGTTTCAGGATCGAACCCTTTATATTTGGTTGCACAGAACAGGTTGGATGCCGTGAAGTAAACACGCAGGTTTTCCACTTTGAGCTGGCTCAACAAAGGTTTCGGGAATGAATAAGCCAATGTCAGGGTAGACAGACGCAGATAAGAGGCATTCTGGATCGTGTAATCCATATCGGACGGATTATAACGGTTATAACCGCTGGTCGTATTGGCAATCACACGCGGAACGGAAGCACCGGTATTTTCCGGAGTCCAACGGTCCAGCAAGTCGATAGACGACATGCCCGTACCTGTACTGTTGATCAAACCTTCGTAATATGAACTGATTTTCTTTGCACCGTAAGAATAGTTGAATACAGCATTCAAGGTAATTCCCTTATAGCTGAAATCGGTGGCAAACCCGCCGTAGAACTTCGGATCCTTTTTTCCTACCACTATACGGTCAAGCTGGTCGATTACGCCGTCAGGCACACCGTCAGGGCCGGAAATATCTTGTGGAAACAAGTCACCCAGGCTTACATGTTTTCCATTGAAATCCAGATTTTCCCATTCGCTGCGGTTCGATTCGTTCGCGATACCGCCAGTCTTATAAGTATAAATGTTATTCAATGATTCGCCCAGGAAGATATTCTTTTCACGCAGGTCATCTTTCGCATTCAGGATCTCCGTCACCTGGCCATACAACTTAGACACCTCATTCTTATCGAAAGAGATATTGGCATTCACATTCCATGTAAAGTCTTTTGTCTGTATCGGAGTAGCGTTGATCGTCGCTTCAAAACCTTTATTCTTTACAGAACCGATATTTTCCCATGTTTCACTGTAGCCGGAAGTCAACGGCAGAGAGTGTTTCATCAACAGATTATCATTTTTGATAAAGAATCCGTCCAGAGAAACGTTCAAACGGTCATTGAGGAATGCCATATCGACACCGATATTGGTTTGTTTCTGTTTTTCCCAGGTAATGGCAGGCGTACCTCTCAAACCGCTGGTTGCATAGGAAGCTTCGCCGTTGCTGACAGAAGAGAAATACAATGTACGATATGCATAGTTTTCGATATCCTGGTTACCAACCACACCGTAACCTACACGGAACTTCAACCGGTCGAAAATAGTCTGGTCTTCCATGAACGCTTCATTCGTCATATCCCATGCGGCAGAGAAAGAAGGCAGAATACCCCAGCGGTGGCCTTTGGCAAACTTGGAAGAACCGTCGTAACGGGCCGTTGCCGTCAGGTAGTAACGCATGTCATAGTTATAGTTCACTCTACCCAGGACAGAGACGAGAGTATTGCCCTTGAAGTCAGAATCGAGTTCTTTCTTATCGTTAGCGGCAGCACCTTTCAGGTCGTACCACAGCAAATCGTCGCTGGCATAACGGTCGCCCTGTGCTTTAGTATAGTTTTCCGAGTTCTTGGTCGTACTTGTACCGAACAGGAAGTTCATGCGGTGTTTGTTGATCGTCTTGTCGTACGTGATCGTATTATCCCACTGCCAGTTCAACTGTGACCATCTTTCGTGTTTTGCTCTCGCATCACCGTTATAGTGACGGATAGCTTCCTGGATATAGCTCGGTGTATATTCGAACCAGGTCTGTGAAGAAACATCCAATGCGAATGTAGAACGGATATTCAACCCTTCGATCGGATTGATATTGATATAATTGGAAGAAAGGAAACGGTTACGGGCACGTTCGCGGGTTACTTCCTGCGAGTTGAACGGGTTGTAATCGTTATTGTTTCCTTCGTTGTGCACACGGTAGTACAATGTCAGATAATCCCAGGTATAACGGGTTGCCGGATCTTTGTAAGGAGCCGGGTTCAGCAACGGGTTCGCATTCAGTGCCTTGTCGTATACATCGTCTGTCGGCAAATTATTTTCCGTACGGGAGAAAGAAGAGTTCGTACCGACCTTCAACCACGGTTTGATCATCGATTCCGCATTGATACGTCCGGAATATTTCTTTTCTTTCGAATCACCGATCAAACCGTCGATATTGGCATAGTCGAAGCTGATGTAGACATTATTCTTTTCCGTTGCATTGGAGAAACTTACGGAGTGGTTCTGCTGGAAACCGGTGCTTGCCACCTCATCCAGCCAGTTATAGCTCTGACCAGCATTATGAGTGGCGAACTCCTCATCAGAGAAAGCGGTATTCGTTTTCATCAATGTGTTATTGATGTAATCCTGGCGGTTTGCGGTCGGATTATCGTGCATATATCCATTGGCAAAAGCATCTATACGCAGGTCGAACAACTGGGAAGCATCCATTGTCTTCGGACGCTGGGTAATTTTTGAGAAACCTACCCAACCGTCGTAAGTGACACGTCCCTCGCCTATTTTACCTTTCTTGGTCGTGATAAGAACGACACCGTTGGCACCACGTGATCCGTAAAGGGCTGTGGCCGATGCATCCTTCAACACCTGTACGGAAGCCACATCATTCACATTGATGGCGTTAAAACCACCGTAACCGTTACCCATAACCAAACCGTCGACAACGTAGATCGGGTCTGAACCGGAATTGATCGTATTCACACCACGAATCTTGATACTTGAATCGTCACCCGGACGAGTTCCTTTGGTGATCAAAACACCAGCTACACGTCCCTGAAGAGCTTCATTGACGGTCGTTACCGGGCGTTCTTCCAACACTTTCGCGTCGACATGCGCAATAGCGCCTGTCAGGTCGCTTTTCTTCATGGAAGCACCTACGATCACTACTTCGTCGATAGATTGTGAGTCTTCCGAAAGCGATACGTTGATCACGTTCTGGTTACCGACTTTTACTTCCTTGGTGTCATATCCGATATAGCTGATCACCAGGGTGGCACCCGGTGAGGCTGTCAAAGAATATTTTCCATCCATATCCGATATAGTCCCTTGCGTTGTTCCCTTGAGAACAACGCTCGCTCCCGGGAGCGACTCCGACGTTTTAGCGTCGGTGATCGTACCTGTAATTGTTATGCCTTGTGCGAAAACGGTACCGCAGCATACTACAAGCATCATCAAAATACTAAAAATCTTGATCTGTTTCATAATTAATAAATTTAAGAACATTAGTTGTTTCTGATTTTATAAAGCAACGCATCCTTTGGGGGAACCGTTACTGTTAGTTTTTCCTTTACAGACTGTTCATTTCCACTCCAAAGCTCTTTAGCCTTGTATGTAACGGAAGGGTCAAGTCCGATACGTCCAAGTGAAACAGAGGTGTTCATCTCATCCTCCGAATAATTAAAGATAGCAAAATAGGACGTTCCGTCTGCATCGTGGTGAATAAATTGATACTCCGATCTTTCCCCGTTTCCTTCCACCGGAGAGAAAGAAACACCTTTGGCAACAGCATTCACTTCAGCATTGGTCAGGAACTTCATGGCACGGTCTTTATCGATCTGTTTTCCACCTTTACTAAAATCATCGCCAATGATATAAAGCCCCGTAATGGCCCCGGAAGTGATACGGGCACGATTTTCGCCTTCAGTAGCTTCACGTAAAACCAGGTGGTCGGCATCATTATACTGGTAGACCTCATCCTGCCACCATCCGTAAGATAGAGCGTTCAGCGTATATTCAGTATCTTTGATCTTGTTCCAGGCATCACAGGCGATACGACGTGAATTGGCATAATGAGCCGGGAATACAGGCGAGATGGATAAGTTAAGATACATATCACCGAAATATTTATTCAGCAACTGCATACCGTAATTATACCCTTGGATACCTGTACGGATTTCCGGATTATACCATTTATCGGCTTCCATCGCACCATGCGTCATAAAGTCCATCTTTACATATTTGAAACCGCAACGACGGAAAAGGTCGGATGTTTTCTTCATCATCTCCTCAATAGCCGGATGCGTCGGGTCGATGGCATAAGCACCATCCAGTTCCTGCGGCTGACCGTTAGCATACAGATAGATATCCTTGTATTTATAACCTGGAGCATCTTTGATCGTTTGTTCGGGGCGTTTCCCCCAATCGGTGAAAGGCGTCCAGTATACACCGGCAAGCTGGCCATTGGCTGTACAGTGATTCACGAAATCTTTCAATTCCTCTTCCGTAAAACTATTCCAGCCCGAATCAAGACCGATCGTCACATTCCCGTCTGTATTGATGAAATGGTTATTCTGCAGTTTTTCTTTGAAGAAATCAGATACTTCAACCGCATTCCGGTGATTCAGTCTGAACTGCAATGCGCCCCAGCTATTCCAACCGAAAGTAACGGCTCCCGGCCATCTCTTTACAGGAGCAACCACCGCATTCGCTTTTCCATATTCTTCCAATCCGATACGCCAATCGTTGAAGACACCGAAAAATATTTTGGGAGATTTTACTTCTTTTCCTTTCAAAGCACCATGTGCCTTAGAGTCACGCGTCAACGAATCGGCAACGCCGCCGAAACAAACCAGCGAACCGATATTGTTACGGTCACCTTTCCCCATGTCGATACCGGTCTTCCAGTCGAAGTGCTCAACTGAACCGACAACGAGACCTTTACGGTCGTTGTTGTTGAAGATAGTCGCTACTTCATAACTACGTAACAAATCGAAAGTGAGCGGATGAGACTGATAACGTATCCAACAATCGTTATCGAAAGGCTGGAATAACGCACGGTTATCCCCTTCTGCCAACACAGTCGGTATACAATCGATATTGACCGGAGCCATATAATTCGATTCGACATCCGCATTTCCTCCCTGGAGGGCGAATTCCGTCAACAAATAATCTTTCTCCGGATAGATATAGAAAGATTGCACCAGTGTAGGCAGGTTACTATCGGTATAAGTAACCTGTAATAACGTTCCCTGACCGAAAGCATCGCTGATAGCAGTAGCCTTCGACCGGCTACTCTTATAATCCCGGGTTGTGACCAATCTTTCGCCCAGTTTATAAGAGGCGTAGACCCCATCGGAAAGAAGCTGGTTCTCTTTCTCGATACGGTGGCCTTTCTGTACCTGATCATAGCTAACCTTCCACTTCCCCGAAGAGACGGATGCTTCGCCACAGGATACGAGTAGGGCGAGCAATAGCAGCAGATTTAAATTGATGAGTTTCATGTATTGATTAATTTATGTGTGTTTTCAAATGTAGTCCTAATCCCTGGTTCAGAAAGTCTTACTGTTCTGTGATCAGCAGGACCGTACTTTCATACATATTCCCTATTGTCAGGCTGATACCGGCATTCATCAGATAATCACCGGGGAATACCTGCCCGTCTCCGTAGAAGGAGCTGTTTCCGGCTTTATTCAATTCAGTGATCTTATACATTTTAGCCGGATCCAGTCCTTTCAGTTTGGTCTCAAAGAATGTTGTACGTCCGTGGTATTTCAGGCTGTAAGCAAAAAATACAGATTCCTTTTTATCTTTGGATATATACATATGCGAAGCCCATCCGGTTCCGTCGTAAGGCGATTTGAGACGATAAAGATCACCCAGCTGTACGATCGGGCGGATACGTTTATAGTTCTTTATGGCCTGTTCTGCAAAAGGCAGTTCATCACCTGTCAAATCCTTCGGTTGCAATTCCATACCCAGACGCCCCGTCATGGCAACATCGAAACGGAATTTCAGCGGTGCCATCATACCCGTTTGATGGTTCGGAGTGGTCGAAACATGGGAAGCTGTGGCTTTTGCCGGGAAGAAAAGATTGGTACTGTACTGGATGAATATACGGTCGAGCGAGTTGGTGTTATCGCTTGCCCAGAACTCATCGTGATATTTCAACGCTCCGAAGTCCAGGCGACCGCCGCCAGAAGAACACAACTGGATCATAACATCCGGATGCTTTGCACGAATCCGTTCATAAGTACTATACAACCCTCTTGTATATTCGATCCAGAAATGGGTCTGATCCTCTTTAGAAAGGTAATCGGAACCAAAATTGTCGACGTGGCGGTTCGCATCCCATTTAATATAGGAAATATGAGGAGACAAGGCGATCACATCGTCGAAAGTCTTCACCACAAAATCCTGTACAGCCGGATTGCTCAGATCGAGCAACCATTGGTTACGCATCGGGATAATATCACGCTTACCGCTCTTAACAATCCATTCCGGATGCTTTTCTGCCAGTTCACTCTTTGGACTTACCATTTCCGGCTCGATCCAGATGCCGAATTTCAGCCCTTTATTTACTGCATACTTCGCCAGATAATCGATTCCACGCGGTAATTTTTTCTTATTTACCTGCCAGTCACCCAAACCGACCTTATCCGAGTTACGCGGATATTTGTTGGCAAACCATCCGTCGTCGAGTACGAACATTTCAACACCAAAAGCAGCCGCATCATCGATCATATCCGTGATTGTCTTCTCAGTAAAGTTAAAATAAGCACCTTCCCAACTGTTCAGGACGATCGGTAATTCCTGATCGCCATGAGCCAACGCATAGTTACGCGACCAGTCGTGCAGATTTCTGGAAACCTGTCCTTTACCGGTAGAACTATATGTCCATACCATTTCCGGGGTTTGCAATATTTTACCCGGTTCCAGATTATAAGTAGAAGCAAAATTATTCATACCGGTCAACACATGCAGCATGCCGCATTCATCCACTTCAAAAGAGGTCAGATAGTTGCCCGACCAAGCCAGTGAACCGGCATAGACTTCACCCATATCTTCATAAGCCGGTCCGTTCAGAGACAACAGGAAAGAAGAGTTTTCAGACTGCGTGGTCCGTATGCCTTTCTTGGATTCCACCCGTTTGACACCGGGAGTCAGTTGCTCTTCCACCAATTGCATTTCAGAGGCCCATGCGCCATGAAAATGAGTCAGATAGTAAGAGTCTGCATGTAAGGAAAGATAAGCGGAAGATATATTTTCGACAGCCAGCCGAGTCTTTTCCTGGTGAGAGATGGAAACAGACTGACAGATCACATTTTCCTTTTGGTAAGCAACAAAATTGAGATTGACGAAAACCGGGTACAAAGGATCTTTCAACTGTATTACGGTTTCTATTCTATTATTATCGATATTCTTTACGGAATGGTCCGCATATATCAATTCTGTAGTCTGAACACCGTCAGTATGCGTCAGCTTCAATGCCGGATTCAGGAAAAGGCGTCCTCCGTACGCAGGATAGATTGCCGGAGCATAACCGATACCATTATCCGGTTGTTCTTTATACTTCTTATTAAGGAAAGGGGAAACATGCCGGAATTTATCTCCAAAATAGTTATATACTACTTTTTTATCCGAAGAGATAGAAAAGATCATGCTCAAGTCATTTGTAGAAACGGATATGATGTCCGCATCTTTCTCCTGGGAAGAAACATTCATACACCCCAGCAAAAGGGCTACAGTTAACAATAGTGCTTTCATGTCTATCAGTTTTATTTTACTTATTCAAGGTTGATGGTGCAAACTAAACCAATAAACAGAAGTACGGAAAGCACGGATTCGCCAATAATTTGTATTTATGCATTTAATTCATAGAGAATTAACAGGATTGCAACATTTACGTCATTTTTTGACGCATTTGTTACAGGGCATAAAACAAAAAAAGGCTCGCATCCGAAAATGCAAACCTCTATAAAACATTAAAGGCTGTCTCACGACAACCCCTAACCAACTTTGTTAACCTTAAATCTAATACTATTATGAAAAAACCACAATGCAAAGATACACTCACGACAAGCATTTGTCAAGCCTTTTACAGACAATATATGTTAAGCTCTTCACGCATTCCGGCTAAAAAATGTTTCAGAAGACAAAACTTTATACAATACAGACAAAAACTGCTAATTTTAACAATTAAAGTGAGCTATTTTACAAGGAAAGGCGCTCTTTAAGCAACCGATAGCCGGTCAGGCTGGCACGCAAACAGACACCTGTTTTCAAACGAACCTGATAACTGTCTTTCCCGAACAATTCCACACGAATGATCTGCCCGCTGTTCACGATACAAGACCGGTGAATACGGATAAAAGCATTCTCCGGCAGATGCGTTTCAAAATATTTCATCGTCTGTTCCTTGACATATTGACCTGTCGAGGTGAACAACGTCACATAATCGCCGCAAGCCTGGATATAGAGCAGTTCGTCCAACCGGATCAGATGGATACGGGTGCCGTCTTTCACAGAGATACGATCCAGTAACGCTTCTTCAGGTGACAGTGATGTTTCTGCCTCAACAGAAACAGGAGAATCCTCAGACGGTTCCTCTTTCCGAATCTCCTTCCAGCGAATAAAATACCATTGAGCCAGAATGATCCATCCCAGCAGACCAAACAGAAAACGGAAAGGGATAGTCGAAGCAAACCATTCCATCCGACCGGGACAAATCAATGTCCCCACCATATACCCTCCTATAGTAGAAATCGCCAGGACACCGATGGTTAATGCGATCTGGGCCTGTATCGGGCGCAATACCCCGGTAACATACCAGAACAGAAAACCGGAAACAGAGAATAACCCTACCGAGACCAGACTGTCAAGCCATGCAAGCAGCCACCCCGTATGTTCGTAGTAATACAACAACAAGGCCCCTGTGCAACAAGCGATCGATGCCAGCATGATACCGGCAATCCTATAAAAGACAGAATTTATAAACGGATGCGTCTGCATAATCAACTTTTGAATTCGATTCCGCCAAAAGTCACATTTCCGCGTACCACCAATACATGCTCTTTATCCATGTTTACAGAAGCATTGAAGCGTTTATCTTCACAGCCTCCCATCAGGGTACGGACATTAAAATGAAGCCGCCAGTCATTGGGCACATATATTTCCACCCCGGCAAACGTACAATCGATGTCAATATAGGTCCGCGGACCTTCCAGCTTTGTTCTTCGCAAATCCAGAATGGTTCCCCCGAACAAAACCTTGATCCGTGCTCCTTTGAAAACCGGATCCAGAATAATCTGCTCCACGGAACTAAACGTATTATCCGATTCCACATAACCGTCTATGTTGATAAATTCACTTTTTGTACCAGTGTCTGCCTCGTTACCTGTCGTTCCCCCTCTATTTTTCCAATGAGCATCGTTTTTCTTCCGTGGCGAAAAGAGTATCACGATACCGGCTAACACCAGGAGCAGCGGCCAGATAGTCATTCCACTACCATCCATCCAGTCCAACTCAGGCATCAGAAAGTATAGTCCGAATAAAAAGGTGATCAATCCTCCGACATACTGGCGGGAGAAAAAGGTAGAAACTCCCACATACATCACCAGCATCTGCCAGGATACTATAATATCAAAGATATCGGTAGCAATCATACCCATGTTCTTCAGCAACCATACAATCCCGACTACGATAAACGGGATTGCCCAAAAGATGTTTTTTCTAAGATTCATAATCTGTATTGTTTAAATGTTTGAAACAAAAGTAGGTATCAGCCACCTCCCGGACAAGAGAGAAACGTCCTATTACAGTCAAAGATCGGTGAATCGCCGAAAATAACCGACAAAAAAAGGAAATATTCAGCACAGAAAAACAAAAAGGCCTGCATCTGTCCTGGATGCAAACCCCTATAAACAATTAAAGCCTGTCTCACGACAAGCCCTAACCAACTTTGTTAACCTTAAATCTAATACTATTATGAAAAAACCACGATACAAATATACGGCTTAATCGAAATTTGTCAAGGGGTTTTATGCTAAATCATGTTTCGTGTCGTATAAGAAAAGCTAACAAGTTTCAATATGTTTGTTTTTTACTTCCAAAGTGTTAAAATAAACACTTTTTGTTCCTATTTCTTATTCAATATCCGCTGAGCGCAATCAGACAGGACAACGATCGCCCCGGCAATAATCGCCGTGTCTTTTATCACCAGACGGCCTGCTCCCGTAAGCAACGGGAAGCCATGCTCTCCGCTACCCAGATCCGGAACCCATACCTCCGGTGTAGTGACGAGGAACGACAAGGTGCCTATCGTCATTATGATAGCCAGTAGGGAGCCTACCAGGCCAATCTTCGGAGAAAAGATCCCCAGAAAGGTCAGTATACCGATCGCCATGATCAGGATACCCAGCCCATGTGAGAAACCATATGTATTGTTTTCTACATGCCACTGATGTTTGGCTTCATTGAATTCACCCTCTTTCAACTTATATTCTTTGTATTCAGGTGCGCTCTTGGTATAGAAGAAGCTCATAAACGGGCTGTTTGCCACAAAGGGAACGATCCCTTCCGCTTCATAATTCCAGAATTTCAGTCCGCCGATCCATACGAATATGATCAGGATAGCAACACGGATCAAGTTAATACCCAGTTTCTGTGAAGAAGCTGCCATGTTCAGAAATGTGTCAAATAAATCCTTTAGTTTAGTAGTCATGTCTTTCTTTGTTTATCAGTTTAACTTATGATGCAAAGATCTGACATTTTTACCCCATGGGAAATGGCAATTCTGCCGGATAACTTGACAATTATTCCCTAAAGACAAAAATTCTTTTTAATTGCGGATGCCCAGTTCTACCAGTTTCTGTTCGTCCAAAGCATACTTCCGTTCGATGCTCTGCAACAAGTCTTCACTGATATCCAGCGGACGGTTCAGTTTCTTCATCTCGCGGTACCCTTTATACACATGGGTGATCATCTTGCGCGGATTGAAGACCAGCGATGAAGTGATCCAACATCCATGCGTACACCAGCAATTCGCCTTATCCCCATGACCGATAGCAGCGATCTCCTGCTTCATGGCATCACTCTGCATGATCTTTGCGATATTGCAATCGTAATCCTTTACATTACCGATCGGCTCGCGAAGCTCGCAGGCACGGAAACGGCCGTCATAATCGATCACCAAGGTGGTTTCTCCCGCCGTACAATCCATTCCCCAGGGAGTCGGATGATCGATATTGGTCGCACGTACATTATATAATGTACGAATGAAGCCCAGATAGAAGAAACGGGCAATCGGTTTCCTGAAGCCACCGGTCTCTTTCGCCATCCGTTCCCCATAGACATTATAGATAGGCACGACCTCGTCCTGCAAAGCACGTAAAGTAGGTTCGGTAAGCACCTTCACCCCATCGTCGCGCGTCATTCCGCGTGCAGCTTCGATAATATGATTGGACAGATGGAAACGGCCTAAAATCCAAAGCATCAAATCCTGTACCTCCTCCAGGTTATATTTTGTAATTACGGTAGCAAGGTTCTTCAACACCCTGCCGTCGTCAGCAAAGTTTTTTTCAATCATCTTCAACGTTCCCATCGCTTTGTAGAAGTTACCGGGGACGCCGCGCTGTATATCGTGTGTATCACCGAAACCGTCCAGCGAAAGACTGAGGTTGATATTCAGTTCCGGACAATTCCGGCGGATTTGTTTCACCCAAGCAATGATCCGGTCGGGTTTCAATCCGTTGGTAGGAATATTCACGTCCTTTATCTCGTTATTCTTATAGAACATCTCTATAATTTCAGGTAATTCCTCACGCAGTGTCGGCTCACCGCCGGATACCCACAAACGATTGAACTGTCCGGCTGTTTCGGAGATCTTCTTTATTTCTTCAAAAGTCAGGTCTTTTTCTTTTTTATCCATGTCTTCCGCATAGAAGCACATTTTACATTTGGCATTACACCGCCCTGTGACAAACAGGAAAACAGATTCTAATTTTCTGTTTGTGCTCATTGTTCTGAAAGAGCTCTTTGTTCGTTTTGTACCCATTGTTATTATGATTAGATTTCTCTATTAGTATTAGCTCCCATATCTTATTAAGCAGATAGACAAATATATACCATACCCATAAATCTACCAGCCAGACTTGAAAACATTCGCAAATTTCACCTATTATATATCATAAAACAATCTCCATTTGTGGGATTCGATGTTCTATATTTAAGAATATCGGTCAGAAAATCTAAATAGTCTTATATTTGTACATTTAAAATAGTGGAGATAACAACATGGAAGACAACATTCCTAAATTCGACATTCCTCTGGATTTTATCGTCGGAGACAGCATTACGGGTGAAATATTAAATCAATACGGCCGCTTCCCCTGCAAGATCAAAGCCGGTGTTTTTGTGCTTTGTGTACAGGGCAGTGTACACGCCACCGTCAATCTGACAAAATTTATTATCAAACCCAATGATTTCATTACGCTTCCTCCGGGATGCTTTATCCAGATACACGAAGTATCCGACGATGTCAAACTGTGTTTTGCCGGATTTTCTTCTACGTTTGTGAGTCATATCAACTATATCAAAACTATCACGAACTATCTGCCTGTTATCTTCGACAGTCCGGTCATGCCTCTGCCCGGACCGGTCTGCCTGTTATACCAGGAGGCTTTTTCCTTGCTGATCAAGGCGTATTCCTTGCCTAAGACCATCGAGAACAAAGAGATTATAAAGGCTATCTTCACCATCTTCATGCAAGGAGTGATCGAGCTGTATAAAAACCATACGCCATACAGCAATGCTCCGATGACACGCAATATGGAGATATGCCGCGAATTCGTGCAGTTGGCGATGGAGAACTATACGAAAGAGCATAGCGTCTCTTATTATGCCAAGCGGCTTAATATCACCTTGCAACATTTCTGCTACGTAATAAAGAAAGTCAGCGGACGGACCGCGTTGGATATCCTGAGTAATATCATCATCATGGATGCGAAAGCACAGCTTAAATCGACCGATATGCCGGTTAAGAAGATTGCATTCGCCCTGGGTTTCGACAACCTGTCGTTCTTCAATAAATACTTCAGACAACACGTGGGAATGACCCCTCAGGAATACAGGGAGAGCTAAAAAAAGGGATATGCCGAACGCAAACCCCTATAAACAATTAAAGCCTGTCTCACGACAAGCCCTAACCAACTTTGTTAACCTTAAATCTAATACTATTATGAAAAAACCACAGTACAAAGATACAGGTATTCTCCAACTTGTCAATAGCTAAAATGCTAATTAGTGTTGTATAGCATATAAGAAAGACTAACAAGGTTCAAGATATTTATTACTAGATTTAGATATGTTAAAATGAAAGCAAAAAAGAGGCGCTACATAAAGCAACGCCTCTCAAGCAATACATATATATAATGTATATTAGTCTTGCAACTTAGCAGCAATGAATTCGCGGTTCAAACGAGCGATGTTGCTGACAGAAATATTCTTCGGACATTCCATTTCGCAAGCACGCGTGTTGGTACAGTTGCCGAAGCCCAGTTCGTCCATCTTGGCAACCATTGCTTTCGCACGACGAGCAGCTTCTACCTTACCTTGAGGCAACAGAGCCAACTGGCTAACCTTTGCAGAAACGAACAGCATAGCCGAACCGTTCTTACAAGCAGCAGCACAAGCACCGCAACCGATACATGCAGCAGCATCCATAGCCATTTCAGCATCTGCACGAGGGATAGCGATTGAATTGGCATCAGGTACACCACCTGTGTTCACTGATACGAAACCACCAGCCTGGATGATTTTATCGTAAGCATAACGGTCTACCATCAAGTCGCGGATTACCGGAAAACCGGCAGAACGCCACGGTTCGATTGTAATAGTTTCGCCATCATTGAAACGACGCATATAAAGCTGGCAAGTAGTTGCGCCAGTTGCAGGTCCGTGCGGATGTCCGTTTACATACAAAGAACACATACCGCAGATACCTTCACGACAGTCGTGATCGAATACGATCGGCTCTTTACCTTCACTGACCAAACGTTCATTCAAAATGTCTAACATTTCCAGGAAAGAAACACTCTGATTGATTTTGTCTATTTGGTAAGTCTCAAATTGTCCTTTATCTTTCGGACTTTTCTGACGCCAAACTTTAAGTGTTACTTTTATATCTTTATCCATGATTCTAATTTTTGTGATTGATGATTATTACTTCTTGTAGTTACGTGTTTGAGGAACAACGAACTGATAGTTCAAATCTTCCTTCAGCATAACCGGGTCTTTGTCTTCACCCTGGTATTCCCAACAAGATACGTACATGAACTTATCGTCATGACGCAGGGCTTCGCCTTCCTCGGTCTGATGCTCTGTACGGAAGTGTCCTCCACAAGATTCGGCACGATCCAACGCATCGTGTGCCATCAATGTACCAATCTCAATAAAGTCAGCCAAACGCAATGCCTTATCCAACTCTACGTTCAGGTTATCGGCTTCACCCGGGATATATACATTACTCCAGAACTCTTTCTTCAGCTCTTTCAACATCTGGATCGCTTCCTGCAAACCTTTTGCATCACGTGCCATACCTACGTGTTCCCACATGATATGACCCAGTTTCTTATGGATAGAATCTACCGACTCTTTACCCTTGATACTCATCAATTTCTTGATACGGTCTTTGATACCCTTTTCAGCTTCTGCAAACTCAGGCAGGTCGGTGCTGAAACGCGGAACCTGGATCTGATCTGACAGATAGTTCTGGATTGTATAAGGCAATACAAAGTAGCCATCAGCCAATCCCTGCATCAACGCAGAAGCACCCAGACGGTTAGCTCCGTGGTCAGAGAAGTTAGCTTCACCGATAGCGAACAGACCCGGAATAGAAGTCATCAATTCATAGTCAACCCACAGACCACCCATCGAGTAGTGCAATGCAGGATAAATCATCATCGGAGTTTCATATGGATCGTCGTTGGTAATTTCTTCGTACATGTCGAACAAGTTACCATATTTTGCTTTCACAACATCTTTACCCAAACGATTAATGGCGTCGGAGAAATCGAGGAACACGGCCAAACCTGTGTTGTTTACACCGAAACCGGCGTCGCAACGTTCTTTAGCAGCACGTGAAGCCACATCACGCGGAACCAGGTTACCGAATGCCGGATAACGGCGTTCCAGATAGTAGTCGCGGTCTGCTTCAGGAATATCTTTACCTTTCTTGGTTCCGGCCTGCAATGCTTTTGCATCTTCCAGTTTCTTCGGAACCCAGATACGACCGTCGTTACGCAATGATTCTGACATCAAAGTCAACTTAGACTGATAGTCACCTTTCACCGGTACACAAGTCGGGTGGATCTGCACCATACAAGGGTTAGCGAAGTAAGCACCTTTCTTGTAGCACTGCCATGCAGCAGAACCGTTGGAAGCCATTGCGTTGGTAGACAGGAAGAATGTATTTACATAACCACCTGTTGCAACCACTACGGCGTGAGCAGAGAAACGTTCGATCTTACCGGTGATCAGGTTACGTGCAATGATACCGCGAGCGCGGCCATCCACCTTAACAACATCCAGCATTTCGTGACGAGTGTACATCTTTACTTTGTTCAAACCGATCATACGGCTCAAAGCAGAGTAAGCACCCAGCAACAACTGCTGTCCGGTCTGACCGCGGGCATAGAACGTACGGGATACCTGAGCACCACCGAATGAACGGTTATCCAGCAAACCACCGTATTCGCGAGCGAAAGGAACACCCTGTGCCACGCATTGGTCGATAATAGAATTTGACACTTCAGCCAGACGATAAACGTTTGCTTCACGGGCACGGTAGTCACCACCTTTAATTGTATCGTAGAACAGACGGTAAACAGAGTCACCATCATTCTGATAATTCTTTGCAGCATTGATACCACCCTGTGCAGCGATAGAGTGTGCACGGCGGGGAGAATCCTGGATACAGAAATTCAATACATTGAATCCCATTTCTGCCAGAGAGGCAGCAGCAGAAGCACCGGCCAGACCAGTACCAACTACAATTACGTCCAGGCGACGTTTGTTTGCGGGATTCACCAGTTTCTGATGATCTTTATAATTTTTCCACTTCTCAGCCAACGGGCCCTGAGGGATTTTAGAATCTATCTGAGTCATAATGATTTATTTTCAATTGTTACACCTTAAATTAATGTCCTGCACAAACAGCTACATAATCACCGCCTACACCATTCAGGTAGAATACGATAGTAATAATAGCAAAGATCACGCAAATAGCTGTTGCTACGATCTTTGAAATGCAGATCCAACGGTTCATCCAGATCGTATTGTTCCAACCGATTGTCTGGATAGCGCTCCAGAATCCGTGAGTCAGGTGGAACCACAAAGCTACGTACCATACCAGGTAAAGAACTGTGTTCAGGATATTACCCTGGAAGTAGTAGTTGATAAACGCTGCACCGTCCTGAGGAGATACGGTAGTCGTTCCGTCGCAAAGAGTTACTGTGTGATTGCCCAGAAGTTCGGCGAACATCATCTTATACCAGAACTGGCTGAAGTGTAACACCAGGAACAGGACAATGATAATGCCCAGTACCAGCATGTTCTGAGATGCCCATTCCACTCCTTTCGGACGAGCGTTGATTGCATAACGGTCGTTACCACGAGCCTTACGGTTCTGGAGTGTAAGAAGAACTGCATACACAAAGTGAATCACAACGCCTGCTGCCAACACCAATGTTGCTGCAACGGCATACCAATTAGCTCCCAACAATGAGCAAATCATGTTATAGGCTTCTCCCGAGAAAGCAGCCGCCACATTCATTGACAAGTGGAACAATAAGAACAAAACAAGAAAAAGCCCTGTAATACTCATAATGAGCTTTTTCCCGATAGAAGAATTAAGTAACCACATAAGATAATAATTTAAGTTATTTAATTGTTTTTAAAGATTCATATCAATGTACCCAATTGTCAGGCAAAGGTATGCTAAATACACGTATCACGCAAACGATTAAAGAAATATTTCGCCAATCAAACCCATACATTTCGGGAGCAGTAAAACGCAATATTTGATCAAGACAGAATTTAACTAAAATGCAACAGGCACGCACCTGCTTTTTCATATCTTCGCAAAATAATTAGAGGATTGCATGTTACAACGTAAAGCACTAAGCATCTTATTTATAATGCTTATTACATCAGCCGTCGATGCCCAGCGGAAAGACAGCTTGATATTCATAAATTCAAGGAATGAATTTGAAGCCACTTACAATAAAATATCAGAGAATAAGGTATACCAGATGCTGCGTGTTCCCGTGCCTCTTTTTGTCATATCGGCCATCACCTACGGGCAGGGAGATAAATTCCGGACATTACGCAATACCCACGTACCTGATTTCCATTACAGGTATGACGATTTCCTGCAATATGCTCCGCTGGCAGCCGTGATCGGAATGAAACTGGGAGGTGTGGAAAGCCGCAGTTCGTGGCCCCGCCTGCTCGTATCGGACCTGTTTGCTGCCGGTATCATGGCGACAGCCGTCAACAGCATGAAATACACCATCAAACGGGAACGGCCGGACGGTTCAAAAAACAACTCGTTTCCTTCGGGGCATACGGCAACCGCTTTTATGGCGGCCACCATCATGCACCGGGAGTATGGCCTGACACGCAGCCCGTTATATAGCATTGGGGGATATACGATAGCGACCGCCACCGCTTTCAGCCGCCAACTGAACAACCGGCACTGGCTGAGCGATGTACTGGCAGGTGCCGGTATCGGTATCTTATCCGCCGAACTGGGCTATTTCCTCGCCGACCTTATTTTCAAAGATAAGGGACTGAATCTGCCCGATAAGCTCAGGGAGTCCGCCCCTAAAGGCGGAAGACCCTCTTTTCTTGAATTTTCCTTCGGATACAGCATCATCAACGGGAGCGTCGAGATAGGCAATAGCATACGGCTCAGTTCTCCGGGAGCGACTAACGTAAGCGTAAAAGGCGGTTATTTCTTCAACCCTTATTTCGGCATCGGAGGTGAAGTGACGGCGCTCGCCAGTCCGATGGCTTTCGATATGTCGCTATACACCGGGACAACCCCTTCGACCAAATATAACATTACCCGTGTCCATGCAGATCCTACCGGTATTTTCACCTTTACGGCAGGACCTTATTTCTCCTTGCCGGTAGCCGGTAAACTGCTTCTGGGAACAAAGTTCCAGGCAGGATATTCCCACCTGGTTAAAAATGATGTCGAAATGGACCTGCAGGAAAAACAAGCGCCTTACACAACCGTGAATAATATCGCTTTCATGAAAGGGGAAGGCAGCAGTAATTATATCCTGCGCACAGGCATTTCAGCGACCGGAATAGTCAATCGCAACCTGGGGATACGTATGTTCGTGGACTACGATTATACCTTCCTGAAAGCCCCTTACCAGCTATTGACCAGCCTCGCCAATGATAAACCGTCCTACGGTGAATCCCATTTAAGCAAACATAAGATGCACTATTTCACGATCGGTGCCACAGTCACGGCCCTGTTCTGGTAGTTACCGGTCGGTAGCAGGGACGAGCCGGACCTTGATTTCTTCGCCCTGTCCGCTTTCCAGGTTCACATCGAAAACGACCCGGTATGTTCCTTCATTGGGAGCATCATAACTATTCTTCGATACATTATCCAGAATAGATACGGCAGTGGCGGACGGACTATCCACGATCAGTTGCATGCATTTACCGTCTTTTTTCAGTTCCACCATATGGCTGTCCAATACACGGGGTACGGCTCCGGTCACGATTGTCCATCTGACGGAAGCAGGCTGGTCGTCTGCCTGTACCCGGTCGGTCACCGAAAGGTATTTTTCATTGATTAGCGCGACTTCGCGGACGGCACTTTTCAAATCTCCCCCGAACAATTCCGTCATTTCCAGAGAAGCACCGAGCTTATGATCATCCGAATATATATTTGTCACAGGCACGAAACCTTTTACGCGGTGATATTTGCCATTTACAGTCAGCGTACTATGAGCCAGGTTATTATAACGGAATACATCCCAGCGTTGCCCTTCCTGTGAAGAGTTCCACAAATCTACATTTTCTTTTTCCAGCGAATAGTATTCCTGCATGCCCAAATCCTGCACCCAGCGGACACCCAAAGCATCAAAAACAAACGATCCGGCATCCATATGGGCATGACTGGTCGAAGCTGTTCCCCCTTTTATTCCCAGATAAAAACCTTCACCGTCCTGCCATCCCGTACGGACCAATACGACAGGCGTTTGTCCGTTTCCGACCCACAACTTAGTTGTAGGAGGCATCAGTTCTTTCATTTTATATTGCGATCCATAGATAGGAATCAATGGTAAAAAGCGGTTTTCTTCATCGGAGAACGACAATTCGACCCGGCTTAAAATATCCTTCTCATTCCATAATAAAGAAGGATCCTGCAATTTATCGGCAAACCAATACATAGCGGGCAAGGCAAAGACCGACTCACGCGAATCGCTAAAATTAAAACATTTGCCGGTCGTCCCGGTCATAAATTGCATGAAGCGGGCGGAAGCCAGAAAACCTTCTGCCTCAGAAAGTCCGCCATCAGACCCCAGAGCCGATTCGAGTGCCGCATTCATTAACACCTGGAAGGTAGTTCCATATCCCCAATAATTATATCCTTCGGGATAGGCACCGTCGGGAGCATACCCCTTCAATGTCAAACCGACCGTAGACAAAGCCCGCTCAATAATCTCGCGTGCCTCCTCCGGATGATCCTCCAGAACAGCCAATGCACCGTAAACCAACCCGGCATTACAGACCTGGTTCCAGTTGTTGGATGCACTCAGGAACCAGTTATACCGCTTATCGCGCGACGGGGCAAAACCTTTATTCAGAATAGCCTCTTTCACCAGCTTCCGCGTATCCGGAGATAGTTTATCGAACAACCAGTCATAACCGAGAGCAACCGCCATGGTCATTTCACCTGTATCCAGGAAATGCGAGGGATTCCAGTTATCGAACGAACAAACGGCAATCATTTCCTGCTCGGCACGCAGGAGGTATTTCTCCTCCCCTGTCATGCGATAAGCATAAGAGAGATAGAAAATACGCCGCAAGGCTTCCCGTGATACGGCAAGCAGGCGTTTCCCTTCTTTTTTATAGGTCAGCGTCGGCTTCATCGCGAAAGTATCGCATTGCCGAAGAAGATATTCATGCAACCGGAGTATCTCCGGATTATATGCCAGACCGGATTTTATCTTCTGTTCTTCTCCCTGCTTAACCAGCAAACGGGGATGAGAAGGATAAGAATCAAACTGTATCCCCTGCGCACAAACAGGGACGAACAAGGTCATACAAAACACAACAAAAAGGACAGCTTTATTCATAAGTCAGTATGTTAACGAGTTATTAGGTACAAATATATAAAATAACCTCCCAGCAAATTCATATAGACTCATATTTTATCAGATGCGGATGTAGTGTCGTAGGTAGGGGCGGTTCGCGAACCGCCCCACAAGATCTGTCATTTAGAATAATAACAAATGATCAGCAAAACATCAACCATCCGCCCCTGTACAAGCCCCTATACTCTCCTTACAGAAGCTACCCACGCAAAGATAAATTATCATTTTGTCATCCAAACAGAAGCACAACATCCTGACATTTCATTTTGAACATGACTTTCTTTTTGACAAATCACCGCAACACCTCCTAATGGAATAATACTCCTATCCTTCCTCTAAAAAAATTATTTAGTGCCCCTCTAATTCAGGAGAATTGAACTTTTTTAGCTATGTTTGCAAAAGCATAATTAAAAAAGTAATGAAAACACTGGTACACACAGAGAAAGAACATATCGAGGAGATTATCCGTAGCTGCGACGTCTGCTTTGTCGGACTGGCAGATACAGATGGCACACCTTACGTCATTCCCATGAACTTTGGTTATCAGAATGGTGTTATTTATTTACATTCAGCGCAGGAAGGCAGAAGTATCTCTATCCTGGAACGGAACCCGAAGGTGTGCGTCACCTTCAGTACCGACCACGACCTGGTATTCCAGCATCCAGAAGTAGCCTGTAGCTACCGCATGCGTTCCAAAAGCGTCATAGGCTGGGGAGAAGTGCGGTTTGAAGAGGATTTCGATAAGAAAACAGAAGCGTTGAATATTATTATGAAGCAGTATTCGGACAAAGAATTTCGCTATTCCGATCCGGCAGTAAAGAATGTAAAAATATGGCTGGTAGACCTCGATGAAGTAACATGCAAAGAGTTCGGGGCACCACACAAGAAATACTAAACATTTAAGAGAATGAATTTATGAAGAATTTGTTAGCAATATTTTTAATGGCACTCCTGTTCGCTTCGTGCGAAGGGCCGATGGGACCTCCGGGACTGGACGGGGAAGACGGTAGTAAAACCTATTGGATATTTGACAAGGATATACCTGTCGAGTCAGGTGACTGGGAATTAGTTGATAATGGGGGTGAACCTTTTTATATGTTCCAGTACAGGATTTCAGATGAAGATTTCGATCTGTATCAGGATGCTTATAAAGAAGGACTGATTACCTGTTATATGTATCTGGACCACGGTTTAGACAAAGAAGCACAAACCGCATTACCCAATCCTGTCAATCGGATAGATAAAGAAAATAATATCTGGACAGAAACTTATGCTGCCGAATATACAAAAGACGGATTCATCATCTTCAAGGTGACATTCTCCGATTTCTTTACTGATCAACGGCCGCCGGAAACACATTTCAAAGCAGTTATTACCTATTAAAAAGTACGCATATATCAGATATTTAATGTACTTTTGCCCAAAATAAGACTTTCAAAATAATGGGATTGCAAAAGCATAGCAAGGTACTGAATGAAACAGTAGAGAAGCTTTCGGACGAGAGCTCATACAAACAACTGTTTCATGCATACCGTGACGAAGAGGCATTACCTTCGGGAGAAGTACTGAAGGACATCATAGACCTGTGCCGCGCAATCCTGTTTCCGGGTTACTACGGGAATGCACGGATCAGCAAGCAAACCCTCCGTTTCCATACCGGAGTGAACGTAGAAACCCTGCACACCCTACTCTGCCAGCAGATCTATGCAGGACTTTGCCTGGCCGACACAAGTTGTACATCCTGTCCGGAAGAGAAAATACAAGCCCATGCGGAGGAACTTACCGAAGCATTTATCTCTACCCTGCCGGAAATGCGAAGTCTGCTCGCGACCGATGCCGAAGCCGCCTACAACGGCGACCCTGCAGCACAAAACATCAGCGAAGTCATATTCTGCTATCCCGGATTCCGGGCAATCTGCAACTACCGCATCGCACACCAGCTCTATAAGCTACATGTCCCTTTCATTCCCCGTATGATCACCGAAATGGCTCATTCCGAGACAGGTATCGACATCCATCCGGGAGCTGAGATCGGACACTATTTCTCTATCGACCACGGAACAGGAACCGTGATAGGCGAAACCAGTATCATCGGGAACCGCGTACGTATCTTCCAGGGCGTCAGCCTTGCCGGAGAAAAACTGCCCCCCGACGAAAACGGGAATGCTATCCGCGGCGTAGCCCGCCATCCGATTCTGGAAGACGACGTAACCGTCTATTCCAATGCCACTTTGCTGGGCAGGATACGGATCGGCAAGGGAGCTACGGTCTGTGGTAACGTATGGATCACCGGCGATATACCTCCCGGCGATGTTATAACACAAAATAAAGTAACTAAATAATATCTTTTCTTACAACGCACACAAATGAATAACGAGACATTTGAAATGGTGGCCAAAACCCTGTACGGGTTAGAAGAAATACTGGCCGGTGAGTTATTAGCTGTAGGTGCCAACGACATAGAGATTGGCCGTCGTATGGTATCCTTCACAGGAGATAAAGAAGTCCTTTACAGGGCGAACTTCTGCTGCCGCACCGCCTTACGCATCCTGAAGCCTATCTATCATTTTAAGGCAAAAGATGCCGATACGGTTTATAAGGAAGTAAAAAAGGTCGCATGGGAAAACTACATGTCACTGGATAAGACCTTCGCGATCGACTCCGTGATCTACTCGGAAGATTTCAATCACTCCAAATTCGTGGCTTACCGTACCAAAGATGCGATTGTCGACTATTTCATGGAGAAGCACAACAAGCGCCCGTCCGTACGTGTGAACAATCCCGATTTATATATCAACATACATATCTCCCACAACGATTGTACCTTGTCTATCGACAGTTCCGGCGAGAGCCTCCACAAACGCGGTTACCGTGTGGAACAGACGGAAGCACCGCTGAACGAGGTGCTGGCAGCCGGTATGATCCTGAAAACAGGCTGGAAAGGCGAATCCAACTTCGTCGATCCGATGTGTGGTTCCGGTACCTTGCTGATCGAAGCAGCCATGATCGCCCTGAACATCGCTCCGGGTATCCACCGCAAAGAGTTTGCTTTCGAAAAATGGATCGACTTCGACCAGGAACTGTTCGACCGTATCTATAACGACGAGAGCAAGGAACGCGAGTTCACCTTCAAATGCTACGGCTCGGATATCAACCCGGCGGCCATCGAGATCGCCCAGAAGAATATCCGCAGCGCCGGACTGGCTAAATATATCGACCTGAAAGTGTTGCCTTTCCAACAATTTACGGAAGCACCGCAGCCGGGTATCATGGTTACCAACCCGCCTTATGGCGAACGTATCTCCACCCGCGACCTGCTGGGACTTTATAATATGATCGGCGAACGCATCAAACATGTATTCACCGGCTATAACGTATGGATACTCAGCTACAAAGACGAATGTTTCGACAAGATCGGCCTGCGTCCGAGCGAACGGATGAAACTGATCAACGGCTCACTCGACTGCGAATACCGCCGTTACGAGATATTTGAAGGGAAGAACAAAGATTATAAGAAAACACTGAACGAGGAAGGCCTGGCAAGCACGGAAACAGTTGCATCACACCCGAAGCCCTCGTTCCCTGAAAAGAGATACGACACCCGCCCTGCCGGTCGCCCGAACTTCAGAACAGACCGTGTAGATCGTCCGGAGCGCCGTTTCGCCGCTGCCCATAGTGAAAACGATGACGAGCGCGCTGCAGCAATACCGGGAAAACGCTTCTTCGGCGACGACCGCGGAGACGGACGCCCTGCCCGCAAACAATTCGGGGGCGACCGCCAATCGTTCAGTAAGCCAGGCGAGAAACGTCCGGCCAAGATGCGTTATCGGGACGAAGAGGACAGCCGTTCCTCCGGTAACAGAAAGAGTTTCGGAGACAGGAAACGTGGAGAAGGCCGCCCATTCAAGAAACCGTTCAAAAGAGGTAAAGATGAATTTGAAGATTAAGATCCTCCTGGCTCTTTGCGTGTTCACTTTATCTACACCTATAACACTGATGGCACAGGACAAACAGTTCACCTTACATGACCTGATCCCGGGGGGGAAAACGCACAGCCGTTTTGTTCCGGAGAACCGGTCGGGGTTACAATGGGCCGGCGACATGTATATATATGTAGAGAAGAACAGTGTAATAGGAGCCAAGCCAAAGCACTATCCCGAAATACGCGTCAGCCGCTCCGGACTGAACCAGGCGTTGCAGGCTGTCGGCCTCGATTCTGTGGCCCGTATGCCGTCCTTCTCGGTTCCTTACAAAGGGAAACAGATATTGGCCTTTACCCAGAAACAGCATCGTATCCATTACGATATGCAGGAAGGGAAAGTCGTTGCCGATTATCGACTGGATAAAGCAGGAAGCAATTACGAGTTCTGCCCGGCAAACAGTTACCTGGCATTCACGGAGGGGAATAATATCAAAATCCTTTCACCGGACAATCAGACCAGCATTGTTACACGTGAAACAAAAGACGGTATTGTCTGCGGACAGGCCGTTCACCAGCGGGAGTTCGGTATTAACAAAGGGTTGTTCTGGTCACCGAAAGGCTCTGCCCTAGCCTTTTACCGGATGGATGAAAGCATGGTAACCGATTACCCCATCGTGAATATCGATGCCCGTTGCGCCAAAGCGGAGCCGCAGAAGTATCCGATGGCAGGCATGAAGAGCCATGAAGTAACCGTCGGCGTCTATAACCTGTCGAACGGAAAAACGGTCTGGCTGCAAACCGGAACACCGAAAGAAAAGTATCTGACAAACATAGCCTGGAGCCCGGACGAGAAAAGTATCTATATCGCCGAGCTGAACCGCGACCAGAATGAAATGCATCTGGTCCGTTATTCCGCCCTGACAGGCGAGAAGGAGGCCGATCTGTTCACTGAAAAGAACGACCGGTATGTAGAGCCGCAACACCCGGTGCTCTTCCTCCCCAACGACCCGGATAAATTTATCTGGCAGAGCCAGCGCGACGGCTACAACCATCTGTATCTCTATGATACCAGTGGTAAGCTGCTCAAACAACTGACTAAAGGAGACTGGATCGTAATGAATGTTTTGGGCTTCGACCCGAAAGGTGAAAACCTGTTCATCACGTCCACACAACCACATCCGCTGAGTTCGTTTAGTTACGGGACACCGCTAAACATCAATGGCTGGCGATTGGAGATGAAGAAAGGAGAGACTCATCTGATATCCGGAGGCACAGGCTTACGGGGGGTACACAACCTCTCAATCAGCCCGGACGGGAAATATGCCATCGACAATTATTCCACTCCCGATGTTCCCCGAAAGATAGAGATCGTACAGACGAAAAACAGAAAGACGATAGAAACCCTACTGACAGCTGAAAATCCGTACGAAGGTTATGCCCTACCCGAGATCGAGGTCGGTACTATCAAAGCAGCCGACGGTGTAACGAATCTCAACTACCGCCTGGTCAAACCGGTCGGACTGGATGAAAACAAAAAATATCCCGCCATTATCTATGTGTACGGCGGCCCGCATGCCCAACTGATTACCGGCGACTTTATGAACGGCGTACGGGGATGGGATATCTATATGGCCCAACGCGGATACGTCATGCTGACGGTAGACAGCAGGGGATCGGCCAACCGCGGATTTGAATTTGAAAGTGTTATCCACCGCAACCTCGGTGTCAACGAGATGGCGGACCAGATCAAAGGGGCAGACTTCCTCAAATCGCTCCCGTATGTGGATGCCGACCGTATCGGTGTGCATGGATGGAGCTACGGCGGTTTCATGACTACCAACCTGATGCTTTCATACCCGGAAATATTCAAGGTTGGCGTTGCAGGCGGTCCGGTGATCGACTGGAGCAACTACGAGATCATGTACGGCGAACGGTATATGGACCGTCCGCAGGATAATCCCGAAGGATATAAGAATGCCAACATGAAGCTGAAGGCAGGCAACCTGAAAGGACACCTCCTGATGATCCATGGCGACATCGACCCTGTGGTTGTATGGCAACACAGCCTGGGCTTCCTGAAAGCCTGCGTGGATGCCGATACGTATCCGGACTATTTCGTCTACCCACGCCATCAGCACAACGTGATCGGCAAAGACCGCCCGCATCTGTATGAGAAGATTACGCGATACTTTGACGACTACCTTAAATAGTTGACAGTTGACAAGTGACAGTTGACAGTTAAGTTTCAAGGATGGCTTTAAGCTCAGTTCAATTGCCGTCAGCTAAAGCTGACGGCAATTGAACTGAGGCTAAACATTCGATACGATATTGCAATATAACAATAATAATAAATTACAACGATATGAACATTCTGTTATTAGGCTCCGGCGGCCGCGAACATGCAATAGCCTGGAAAATTGCCCAAAGTCCGAAAACGGACAAGTTATTCATTGCTCCCGGCAACGCAGGTACGGCTCAGGTGGGAACCAATGTAGCTATCAAGGCAGACGATTTCCAGGCCATCAAAGACTTCGTATTGGCCAACAATGTGAATATGGTAGTTGTAGGTCCGGAAGACCCATTGGTAAAAGGTGTTTACGACTTCTTCAAAAACGACGCTTCACTGGCAGATATCCCTGTGATCGGCCCGTCGAAGGAAGGCGCGCAGCTGGAAGGCAGCAAGGATTTCGCCAAAGCATTCATGATGCGCCACAACATTCCGACTGCCCGCTATAAGAGTATTTCAGCCGAAAACCTGGAAGAAGGATATGCTTTCCTGGAAGCGCTGGAAGCTCCTTATGTGCTGAAAGCCGACGGACTGGCAGCTGGTAAAGGGGTACTGATCCTCGACACACTGGAAGAAGCGAAAAAGGAACTGGCCAACATGCTGGACGGTATGTTCGGCGATGCCAGCAAGACAGTCCTTATCGAAGAGTTCATGACAGGTATCGAATGCTCCGTATTCGTCATGACCGACGGCACAAACTATAAAGTGCTCCCGGTAGCCAAAGATTATAAACGTATCGGCGAAGGCAACACTGGCCTCAACACAGGCGGTATGGGTGCCGTTTCTCCCGTTCCTTTTGCCGACGAAGCATATATGGCAAAGGTAGACGAACAAATCATCCGTCCGACCATCGAAGGACTGAAGGCGGAAGGTATCGACTATAAAGGTTTCATCTTCCTCGGCCTGATCAACGAAAAAGATCCGAAGGTGATCGAATACAATTGCCGCATGGGCGACCCGGAGACGGAAGTTGTCATGCTCCGTATCCAGAGCGACCTGGTAGACCTGCTGGAAGGGATAGCCGAAGGTAACCTCGATAGCCGCACCCTGGTTCACGACCCGCGTGCAGCCGTTACAGTCATGCTGGTAAGCGGCGGTTATCCCGAAGCGTATGAAAAAGGCAAAATAATCTACGGACTGGATGATGTGCCATCCGACAATATCCTCTTTCATGCCGGCACCATCGCCGCCAGCGGACGTATCCTGACCAACGGTGGACGCGTCATCGCCGTCAGCTCATACGGAGCCAACAAGGAAGAGGCCCTTGCCCGCTCATTTGCCGGAGCAAAGACTATCCTATTCGACCGGAAGTATTTCCGTAAAGACATCGGGTTCGATCTGTAAGTAAGTTTAAATATTATCAAAAGTGAGCCATTTCAAAAGTTGACAGTTGACAAGTGACAGTTGACAGTTATGTCGGCTTTCAGCCGATTTATTTACCGAACGCGAAGCCCAACTGTCACTTGTCAACTGTCATCTG